>Ga0255766_10003295_pt1 | contig 14074 bp, 9 predicted proteins | sample 071ome_23_FD_179966 | JGI IMG/M metagenome (GOLD analysis project Ga0255766, IMG submission 179966) | Coastal salt marsh microbial communities from the Groves Creek Marsh, Skidaway Island, Georgia - 071403BT metaG (version 2) | ecosystem: Environmental > Aquatic > Marine > Intertidal zone > Salt... | reverse complement strand
AAGTACATCAAGAGGCCTATAAATAGTTTTTTTTAGAACCGATTCTAGATTCAATCAATCGGTCCGTTTTGGTGAATTGTTTTTTCACATAAAAATGTTGATAACTCAAGGCTTTTAGGAGCATTTAGCCCCATAATAAAAGGGGCTTTTTTTGTATTTTTATAGGTATAAAAACACGCAAATAAACAATCCTAAATTTATGAGTGAGGAAAATAAAAATCCCCAATATTCAGCGGATAGTATTCAGGCTTTAGAGGGGATGGAACACGTACGGATGCGTCCGTCGATGTATATTGGAGATGTAGGCCCTAGAGGACTTCACCACTTGGTTTATGAAGTAGTTGATAACTCAATTGACGAAGCTTTAGCCGGGCATTGTGATACCATAAAAGTAACCATCAACGAAGACAACTCGATAACCACCGAAGACAATGGTCGGGGGATCCCCGTTGGCATGCATAAAAAAGAAGGCGTTTCTGCTCTTGAAGTTGTTATGACCAAAATTGGAGCTGGGGGAAAATTTGATAAAGATTCTTATAAAGTCTCCGGAGGATTGCACGGGGTAGGTGTTTCTTGTGTCAATGCGCTATCAGAATCACTTACCGCCACCGTATATCGTGAAGGTAAAATTTGGCAACAAGAATATTCTCGAGGAAAAGCCTTGGCACCCGTTGCAGAAATCGGCACTAATGATTCTACAGGAACCATAGTAACCTTCAAGCCCGATCATCAGATTTTTCAGCAAACGCTCGAGTACAACTACGATACTTTAGCACAAAGGATGCGCGAATTGGCCTATCTCAACAAGGGTATTACTATTTCATTGACCGACAAAAGAAACACCAATGATGATGGTACCCATGTAAACGATATTTTTCATTCCGAGGAAGGACTGCCAGAATTTATTCGGTTTTTAGACGCTACACGTGAGCCCATCATCGAAAAAATAGTGGCAATCGAAGGAGAAAAAAATGGTATTCCTGTTGAAGTTGCAATGGTATATAACACTTCTTTTTCAGAAAATTTGCATTCCTATGTCAACAACATCAATACCCATGAGGGTGGAACCCACCTTTCGGGTTTTAGACGCGGGCTTACAACGACACTCAAAAAATATGCCGATGCATCTGGGCTTTTGGACAAGTTAAAATTTGAAATTTCGGGTGATGATTTTAGAGAAGGACTAACAGCCATCATATCAGTTAAAGTTGCAGAACCACAGTTTGAAGGGCAAACCAAAACCAAGTTGGGCAACCGAGAAGTGACTGCTGCAGTTTCTCAAGCGGTTTCCGAAATGCTCGAAAACTACCTCGAAGAACATCCCAACGATGCCAAATCGATTGTTCAAAAAGTAATTCTTGCCGCACAAGCAAGACACGCTGCCCGCAAAGCACGTGAGATGGTGCAACGCAAAACAGTTATGAGTGGCGGAGGATTGCCCGGTAAACTTTCTGATTGTTCGGAACAAGATCCGGCATTGTGCGAAGTGTTCTTGGTAGAGGGAGACTCCGCGGGTGGAACTGCCAAACAAGGGCGAGATCGTAATTTTCAGGCCATTTTGCCGCTGCGCGGAAAAATTCTCAATGTCGAGAAAGCCATGCAGCACAAAGTGTTTGAAAACGAAGAAATTAGAAACATCTATACAGCACTTGGCGTAACGATCGGAACCGAAGAAGACAGCAAAGCGCTGAACCTTGAAAAATTGCGCTACCACAAAATAGTTATCATGTGTGATGCTGACGTAGATGGTAGTCACATTTCGACCCTAATTTTGACTTTTTTGTTCCGCTACATGAAAGAATTGATAGAGTCGGGTTATATCTATATAGCTACTCCACCGCTCTATCTAGTAAAAAAAGGAGCAAAGAAAAACTATGCCTGGAATGATGATCAGCGTGATGCCTTGCTAAAAGAATACGGTTCTGGATCTAGCGTACAACGTTATAAGGGACTTGGTGAGATGAACGCAGAACAGCTCTGGGAAACCACTATGAATCCCGAGTCTCGTACCCTACGTCGGGTAACCATTGACAATGGCGGTGAAGCCGATCGTGTGTTTTCGATGCTTATGGGGGATGAAGTCCCGCCGCGTAGAGAGTTTATCGAAAAAAATGCCATCTACGCCAATATCGATGCCTAAATCCTTTTTTGGCTTGCTGGGCAACCAGCAAGCCAAATTCTTTTTTTACCTTTGACCATCTTGAATTTAAATGTTTTCTTATGAAAGTTACTGTTGTAGGAGCAGGAAATGTTGGTGCCTCTTGTGCCGAATATATTGCCCAAAAAAGTATCGCTAGTGAAGTGGTGCTTCTCGATATTAAAGAAGGTTTTGCAGAAGGCAAAGCCCTCGATTTGACCCAAACCGCAACCACACTTGGATTTAATACCAAAATCAATGGTGTGACCAATGATTATACTGCCACTGCAGGAAGCCAGGTCGTTGTGATCACTTCGGGGATTCCTAGAAAGCCAGGGATGACCCGAGAAGAGCTGATCGGAATCAATGCAGGGATCGTAAAGTCCGTTTCGGACAACATCTTGGCACATTCGCCAAATGCCATAATCGTTGTAGTATCTAACCCCATGGATACCATGACCTACTTGGCCTTAAAATCTACGGGTCTGCCAAACAACAGAGTAATTGGTATGGGAGGGGCATTGGATAGTTCTCGATTTAAAACCTATCTATCAAAAGCCTTGAATTGTCCCCCAAACGATGTTCAAGGTATGGTGATTGGCGGTCATGGTGACACCACCATGATTCCATTAACACGTTTGGCCAGCTATAACGGATCTCCTGTTAGTCAATTTCTTTCTCAAGAAACATTAGAAAAAGTTGCCGCAGACACCATGGTTGGTGGTGCGACTTTGACCAAGCTTTTGGGAACTTCTGCTTGGTATGCCCCCGGAGCGTCTGTAGCGTATTTGGTCGATAGTATTCTTAACGATCAAAAGCGCATGATTCCTTGTTCAGTAATGTTAGATGGCGCTTATGGCGAGTCGGACATTTGCATCGGTGTACCAGTCCTTGTCGGTCGAAATGGCGTAGAAGCCATCATCGATGTGAAATTGAATGACGAAGAAAAAGATAAATTCAAAGCAAGTGCAAATGCCGTTCGTTCAATGAACGCTGCATTAGATCAAATTTTGAATAATTAATTCATTTTGGGATCGAATCTTTTTTGGTAGTAGATCTCTAGAATATAAGTTGTTAAACTCTCTAGTAAATTTTATATTTGCTCGCTTTTAGAAAGCACTAAAAATCAAAACAATGCAAAATAATTCATTGATACGCATTTTCGGAATCCTTTTTGGATTGGTAAGCATCTATCAACTATCGTTTACATTTATCGCTAGCCAACAAGAAGAAAAGGCCGCAACCTATGCGCAAGCGACTATTTCTGAAGAAACAGAAAACTATGCAGAACTCAGAGATAAAGCTGAAATCACCTATTTAGATTCTATAGGTAATCTGCCGTTGTATGGTTTTACAACCTACAACGACGCAAAACAAAAAGAACTCAATAAGGGCTTGGATCTTAAGGGTGGGATTAACGTTATCCTTCAAATTTCGATTCGAGATGTACTTAAAGGTTTGGCAGAAAATACCAAAAATGCCGTTTTCAATCGGGCATTGGACGAAGCAGATGTCCTTCAAAAAAACACAGATGAGCCTTATGTAGAATCCTTTTTTGCGGCTTTTGATGCGATCAAGGGAGATGTAAAATTGGCCGACCCTGAGGTATTTGCCAATAGAACCTTGAGCGATGAAATCAATTTTGAAATGACCGATGACGCCGTCAAGCCGATCATAAGAAGAAAGGTAGATGAATCGATTGTTTCTGCGTTTGAGGTCTTGCGAAAGCGTATCGACAAATTTGGGGTAACCCAACCCAACATTCAACGTCTTGGAAATTCTGGGCGTATATTGGTTGAGTTGCCGGGCGCTAAAGACGTGGAGCGTGTTAAAAATTTATTACAAAGTACCGCTCAATTGGAGTTTTGGGAAACATTTAAAAACGATCAACTAATCAATTTTTTAGCGCAAGCAGATGCCCTGCTTAAGCAAGAAATTATAGACAACAAAACTGAAACTTCAGCTGATGCCGATTCGACAATTGACGATTTGTTAGCCGATGTTGCCGCTGCCGATTCTACCAATGTTGCAGCTGCTAATCCAATTATGGATCGCATTGTAGGTTATGGTTATCAGGGTGGCCCCATATTGGCCCAGTTTGCAGCCCGTGATCAAGAACTGATCAGCTCATATCTCAACCGACCTGACGTAAGAAAATTATTAGCTCCAGAATTTCGTTATATTAAATTTGCTTGGGGTAAGCCCTTAGCTACAGGTGATGTTGTAGAACTTTATGCACTAGAATCCAATCGTGATAATTTGCCGCCCCTAAGTGGAGGTGTGGTAGTCGATGCGATGCAATCCTATGATGCTTTAGGAAACCCTGCGGTTTCTATGCAAATGAATGCCTCTGGTGCACGTACCTGGGAAAGCATGACGGGCAAGGCTTTTAGAGAAGCCACAAACATCGCAATAGTTTTGGATGATATTGTCTATTCGGCTCCAGGAGTTTCTAAAGGTGCTATTTCTGGAGGACGTTCAGAAATTTCAGGAAATTTTACCCTCAATGAAGCCATTGACCTTGCAAATGTTTTGCGAGCAGGAAAATTACCTGCTTCAGCAGAAATCATCCAATCCGAAATTGTGGGTCCATCTCTTGGACAAGAAGCGATTGAGAGCGGATTAAATTCTTTTGCAATCGCCCTCGTTTTTGTTTTATTATGGATGATATTCTATTATGGTAGCTCGGGTATATTTGCCGATGTTGCACTGGTCCTCAATATTTTATTGATTTTTGGGGTTTTGGCCAGTTTAGGAGCGGTTCTAACACTTCCTGGTATCGCAGGTATTGTTTTGACCATTGGTATTTCTGTGGATGCCAACGTACTTATTTTTGAGCGTGTTCGCGAAGAATTGATCAAAGGAAAGGGCATTCGAAAGGCCATCGCAGACGGATTTAATAATGCGTTATCCTCAATTTTGGATGCAAATATTACCACAGGTTTAACGGCACTTATCTTATTTGTTTTTGGAACAGGGCCTATCAAAGGATTTGCAACAACCTTGTTGATTGGTATTGCCACTTCTTTGTTTACGGCAATTTTTATCACAAGGATTTTTGTAGATAATCGAAATGAACAAGGGAAGAAAGTGAGTTTCTCAACTGCTGCAACAAAAAACCTATTCGCCAACGTTTCGATTGCATTTTTGAGTAAACGAAAAATTGCTTACGCTTTTTCTACTATACTGGTAGGGGTGAGTTTGTTTTCGCTATCCTATCAGGGACTCAATCAAGGAGTGGATTTTGTCGGAGGCCGCTCGTATATGGTTCGTTTTGATCAAGAGGTAAATCCTGCTGAGGTTCAAGCGACACTTGCAGATGTTTTTGGTAGTGTAGAAGCCAAAACTTTTGGAAATAGCAACCAGCTTAAAATCACTACCAAATATAAAGTGGATGTTGAGGGTGTGGCAGTAGATTCTGAAATTCAAGAAAAACTTTTTAACGGTTTACAAGCCTACTTGCCCGATGGGTTTACCTATGAAAATTTTGTAAATGGCGCTGAGGATAAACAAGTTGGTATTATGTCCTCTATTAAGGTAGGACCTACCATTGCAGATGACATCAAGAACAATTCATTTTTGGCCGTTATAGGTTCACTTATAGTTGTGTTTTTATACATTCTTTTCCGATTTAGAAAATGGCAATTTTCACTTGGAGCGGTTACTGCGGTTTTCCATGATGTACTTATAGTGTTAGGTATTTTTTCGATGACGTATAAGTTTATGCCATTTAATATGGAAATCGATCAAGCGTTTATTGCTGCAATTTTGACCGTTATTGGATATTCACTTAACGATACGGTTGTGGTTTTTGACCGCATTAGAGAATATATAGGAGAACATACACAGTGGGAATTTGACACCGTAGTCAACTCGGCATTGAGCAGCACTTTGAGTAGAACGCTTAATACTTCATTGACGACTCTTATTGTTTTGTTGGCCATCTTTATTTTTGGAGGTGAGTCCATCCGCGGATTTATGTTTGCCCTCATCGTAGGTGTGTTGGTAGGTACGTACTCTTCAGTATTTATTGCCACTCCGGTTATGTACGATACACAAAGTCGTGTTAAGGCAAAATCCTAGTTGATAAATCAAATAAAAAAGCCGCCATTGGGCGGCTTTTTTTATGCAGTAATTTTACAGTTTTTTAAGTGCTCCAGATGGTGTTTGCAATGCCAGGCATAAAGGGCTAAAGCTTGGTTTAGGGAAAAATAGATTTTTAGCTGTGGATGGTAGTATTTTCTGTCAAAATCTTCGGTTGTAAATGCATCTAAAAACTGGCACCAACGATGGTGTACACCTTCTAAAATCTTTAAACTTGCTTGGACGTCATGATCCGAACCGTCGCTAAGGCAACTCCACGCGCCTTCATCGTAAGGGGTGATCGTGGGAGTATCTTCGGTATAGGTGTGCTTAAAACGGAGATAGCTATGCATATGACTATCGGCAAGATGATGAATGACCTGAGCCGCAGTCCACCCATCTGGGCGGTAGGTGTTTTTGAAATCAGCTGCTTCGAAGTTTTCCACCACTTTTTTGAGCTGTTCAGGGAACTGTCTAAGGACCGCTATTAACTCCGTGCGTTGAGAGGCACTTATTTCTTCTACCCATTGGAATCTACCTACCGGAAACCGTTGTTGCTCCAATTCATTTTGATCCATAATTAGCGCGCTTTTTGTTGTGCATAGAAGGTCAATATCAACCCTCCGATTATTAAGGGGATGCTAAGCCATTGTCCTGTAGAAAACAGTGGCATCACACGCTCAAAACCACCTTGACTTTCTTTAACAAATTCTACGATAAAGCGGATGGTAAATAGGCCACTAAAAAAGACGCCCAACAACCACCCTTCTTTGACACTGTGTTTGGTGTAAAGTTTTCTTAGAATGATAAATAAGATAAGGTATCCCAATGCTTCATAGAGTTGAGCAGGATGGCGCGGAAGTATTTCGCCGCGATTTTCGAAGACCACACCAAAATCATTTCCGGTGTATTTGCCCACAATTTCTGAATTATAAAAATTACCGATACGGACAAACATACCCCCGATACTAACCGGAATGGTTAGTCGATCGAGAATCCACAACCAGGATTTGAAAGGGTGTTTCTTTTGAAACAGATACAGCCCCGTTAAGATACCGATAACCGCTCCATGGCTTGCCAAGCCACGAAACCCAATGAATTTGTAGCCCTCTGCGGTTTCTTTTATTGGTAAAAAAATCTCCAGAATATGGTTGGAGTAGTAGGCCCAATCATAAAATAACACATGCCCTAAACGGGCACCTAGAAGGGTCGAAAATACCATATAAACCAGCATGGGTTCGAGATATTCATAGGACACATTTTCTTTTTTAAATAAGTTTTTCATCAGACGGTATCCCAATGCAAAGGCAATGACAAACATGAAGCTATACATGTGGATGCCAAAACCAAAAAACTCAAAGAGGGTTTCATCAGGGGCCCAAGTAGATTTAAGAAAAAACATTCGGTTTCGGATTTATGAACTAAGATAATAAAAATAGCTACGGCACGGGATCATAACCAGATCCACCCCATGGATGGCAACTCAAGATTCTTTTAAGGGCCAAATAGCCTCCTTTGAAAAGTCCGTATTTGACAAGTGCTTCTTTGCTGTATTGTGAACAAGTTGGTTGGTACCTACACGTGGGGGGCAGTAGGGGGGAGATTAGAGATTGGTACAGCTTGATGATCAATAAAAAGGGACCAACAAGTATTTTTTTGAGTACATGCACTGCCGTTTAGTTTACTTTGAACGTAGTTCCCTCCTTGCCATCAAACAGTTGAATGTTCATAGCGTTCAAGGCATCTCTTATCAGGTCTGAGGTTTCAAAATCTTTATTGGCTCGCGCTTTATCGCGGAGCGTAATCAGTAGCGCTACAGATTTTTCTAAGGTATCGGTCTGCTGACTTGTTGAGTCTGTATTGAGATGGAGTCCCAAGACATTATGAATAAACAGCGGTAGTTGGTTTTTGAGCTTTTCTAGGGTTTCTTGATTGATTTTTGCAGCACCATTTTTTACTGTAAAGATAAATTTGACGGCATCAAACAATTGGGCAATTAGAATGGGTGTATTAAAATCATCATTCATCGCCTGGTGGCATTTTTCTAACCAAATGTCGTATTCAAAATCACAACGATCTGATGTGATTAGGTGGTCCAACGAAGCGACAGCCTCTACCATCCTCGAATACCCTTTTTCTGCTGCAAGCAGTGCGGTTTCGCTGATGTCCAAAATGCTTCTGTAGTGCGCTTGTAGGATAAAGAATCGTACGACATCAGGAGAGAATGACTTTGAAAAAAGGGTGTTTTCTCCCGAAAATATTTCATGGGGTAAAATATTGTTGCCTGTAGATTTGGCCATCTTTTTACCGTTAAGCGTCAGCATATTGGCATGGAGCCAATATTTGACAGGTGCTTCTTTATGCACGGACTCGGCTTGAGCGATTTCACACTCGTGATGGGGGAACTTAAGGTCCATTCCACCACCATGTATATCAAATTGAGGTCCCAAATATTTTGTGCTCATCGCAGTACACTCGAGGTGCCACCCTGGAAAACCATCGCTCCAAGGTGAGGGCCAACGCATTATGTGTTGTGGCTCAGCTTTTTTCCAAAGGGCAAAATCTTGTGGATTTTTTTTGTCTTGTTGGCCGTCTAAAGTTCGGGTATTATGGATTAGGTCTTCGATATTTCGTCCACTGAGCTTGCCATACCGATGGTCTTTATTAAATTTTAGTACGTCAAAGTAAACGGATCCATTGACTTCATAAGCATAGCCTTCTTTCAAGATGGCTTTGATCAATTCTATTTGTTCTACAATATGTCCTGTAGCTGTAGGTTCGATGCTCGGTGGAAGGGTGTTGAGTTGTTGCAAGGTCCTGTGAAAATCTACCGTGTAACGCTGCACAACTTCCATGGGTTCTATCGATTCTAATCGCGCTTTTTTGGCAATACGGTCTTCTCCAGCATCTTCATCATTTTCTAGGTGTCCGGCATCGGTAATGTTTCTTACATAGCGAACTTTATACCCTAGATATTGTAAATAGCGGTAGATGATGTCAAAAGAGATGAAGGTTCTACAGTTGCCTAGGTGTACATTGCTGTATACTGTTGGACCACAGACGTACATCCCTACATGATTGGGGGATAGGGGTTCAAACTTTTCTTTGCGCTTTGTTAGCGAGTTATATACAAAGAGTTCTTGGCTCATTAAAATTCGGTCTCCAATTGTAAATAGTCTAAAAATTCGCGCTTGGTATCTTTATTCTTGAACAGTCCACCAAACTCTGCAGTTACGGTACTGCTGCTGATGTCTCGAATACCTCTCGAATTGACACAAAGGTGTTTTGCATCAATAACACAAGCCACGTTTTGGGTGTTCAAAATCTTTTGGAGCTCTTCTACAATTTGAATTGTCAGCCGTTCTTGAACTTGAGGTCGCTTGGCAAAATAGTCAACAATACGATTCATTTTTGAAAGTCCGACTACCGTTCCGTTTGAGATATAAGCAACATGGGCTTTACCAACGATTGGTAAGAGATGGTGTTCGCAAGTAGAGTAGACAGTAATGTTCTTTTCAACCAACATTTCACCATATTTGTATTTGTTGTCAAAAGTTGAAGCACTGGGTTTGCGGTTGGGATGCAGGCCTCCAAAAATTTCGTTGACAAACATTTTGGCAACCCGTTTTGGCGTACCTTTTAGGCTATCGTCTGTAAGGTCCATTCCCAATATTTCGAGTATTTCATAGACCTTTTGTTCAATAACTTCTATTTTTTCGGCATCGCTACGCTCAAATGCATCAGGACGGAGTGGGGTTTCTGTGCTTTGAAACGGATGATCGTGATCGAGATCTCCAAGCTGTTCCGCTAATAATTTGTCTATTTTCATGGTTTTGTAAACTGAGACAAAGATAGCCATTTATTGGCAAAACCGCTCTGATATCAGTGAGGATGTTCGCTTTTGAGAAGTGCCGAGTTATAGCTTGAAATTATAAGAAAACGTGATTTGAAGTGGGTTGTTGTTGAGTATTATGCTGTTGGTTAGGCCTTCACTGTATAGTTTTTGAGTCAGCGTGTTCTCTTGATTGATCAAAGAAACCCCAAAAGCATTGCCACCCCATTGATACCCTAATCCTAAAGTATATCCTGTGCTACCACTGTTTGTCAACGCTATCCGATCGGTCTCATTAAAATACCCCCCTCTAAGACTGATGGATCCTATACGATACTCACCACCAACAGCCAATCGTGTTGATGCCGCATATTGTTGTTGGATTTGAAGATTGATATTACTGAAATAGTTGCTGTTGGCTTCCTCCTGATAGGAGGCATTGCCATAATTTCTGGTAGAATAATCGACACTTATTAGTCCGTTTTCACCAAAGGTATATGCAGCACTATAGGTCATTTTTGAAGGTAATCTGAGGTTGTATTCGGGATAGCTATTGATGATATTGGGTTCTGTAGTCAGGGAGATTAACCCATTTTGACTATAATAATCAGAAACCAAAAATTGGGAAGTTTCATCATAAAGATTGAGCCATGTCGGACTGTGGTAACTTAGTCCCAATCGCAGACCAGAGTCAAATCGCGCGATGCCCCCCAATTGAACCGAGACACCCGTTCCTATCGTGTTGAGTTGATTGTTAAAACGAACAGCATCCAAAATGGAGTTATTGCCATAGCCATATTCTTCCAAATCATCGTTTTGCTTATAAAGGATTCGGTGCGAATTGATACTTATCCCCAAATAGAGCTTGTTTCTAAATTGACCACTCATTGTAAATGAATATTTTTTGTGCGCACCATTTGATCGAAAAAAATAATCATGGTTGACCGAATTGTATTGGGCATTTGATTGATAACGTGTTTCGTTCAAATCATTAGAAATCGGATCAATTATATACGCTTGGTATCCCAAAAATGCTTGCTGCGCTCCATAACCAACCTGATCTCCCAAATATTGATAAACACCCGAAACGGTTTCATCATTGGCCAACGATAGATTGTATAATTCTAATCCGTCGGCATAATATAGAAAATACTGATCGATCCCTTGGTTTGAAGTTCCAACAGCATTGAACGTCTTGTCGAAGTCATTTTTTCGTTGATAATTGAAAGCAAAAGCAATACGTGGCCAATCCGAGTCTTCTCGAGTATCATTTAGAGGAAATACCATTCCAAATTGTTGTATATCAAAACGGGTATGTTCCATTTTTTTTGAAGTACCTCCATATTGTGCTTCCAGGTTGTCATTAAGAAACTCGGCACTCAAACCAATTTCAGAATTTATAAAGACAGCAGCCCCAGCGGGATTATCAACAACAGCAGAAAAATCGCCCCCTAGTGCTCCAAAGGCACCTGCCATTGCCGTATATCGTGCCGAACCAATCAATTGTTCTTGACTGTACCGAAAGGCGTCAGTGGCAGTTTGTGCTTTAAGTAGTGCACTACAAAGTAGTGCGAAAATGATAAAGGTAGATTTAACGCGCATATTTTTCGGGTAAAATTAAAAGACTAATTATTTCGTCGGCCACTGCTTGAGGAGCTTCTTCCTCCACTAGAACTTCGACCACTTCCAACAGCATTTGATCTAGAACTGCTACTAGGTGCACTAAAAGATCGAATACTTCTGGTCGCATTGGATCTCGTCGCTGGTCTTTTGATCGCAGGGTAGGAAGAGCGTGTACTTCTTATAAGGGTTCCGGTTCTACTTCTGCTACTACTCTGAGATGCATTGCTTGAGGATTGGCTAGACCCTGAGCGTACAATGCGAGTAGGGACATTGTCTATACTTGGCGCATTTATGTACCGACCAGAATTATACCGCACGTTTGTGGTATTTATATCAGACGCATCTACTGTCGCTACGGATTTTTTTTCACCACGATTGAGGGCATTACGTTCAGCTCTATTGAGTGCTTTGTATCCTCTGTCACCCCGATTGGTTCGCACCCTTGATACATTTCTTCTCTGAAAGCCATCAAATCTGTTGAAGGGTTGATAAAACGAGTTATAAGAGCCGTTTCCGTAATACGACCAACCCCAGTAGGGACGATAAAAGTTGTCAAAATAAGGATTGTAAAACGGGCTATAAAAGCTCCAGCCCCAATATGGATTGTTAAAACGATAGGGACGGTTCCACCATCCAAACGGACTATAATATCCCCAATAGGGGTATCCCCAAGTATTGTAATACCAATCAAAACCAAAGTTGGGATTGAAGTTTCGAGTATTGTCAATAAGATAAATCTCTGTTTTCTGAGTTTGAGCCCCCCAAGGTTGTTGGTCATTAGGGTTGTTGTCTACACTTGTATACGCATCTACATCCGTAAAAACAGTTTCTTGATCGGCGTCCGTGGTATAATCGTCCGAGAGGTTTTGAAAATAGTTTTTATAATAGTTTTGCGCTCCAGATACAGGCTGTGCTGTACGATATTCGCTCTGGCTGTAGGAAGAATTATAAATCCCATCACTGCCATAGTATGAACTTCCTTGATAGCTTCCACAGTTCCAGGTGAGTAGTGCAATTCCAATATAAAAGATTGAAGGAAAAATTGGAGTAGGTGTAAGTTTTTTCATAATCTTTATTTTTTTTGAATACAACACTTCAATGTAGTAGTTTTGTCATTCAGTTCAACTAATATTCATAAGGGCAAAAGTTGTGCCAAATCTAAAAATGTCAAAAAATTTAACTAAACGTTCGGCAGATTATTCCAAATGGTATAACGAGTTGGTAGTAAAAGCAGACCTTGCGGAGAGTTCTGCAGTAAGAGGTTGTATGATCATCAAACCCTATGGGTATGCGATTTGGGAAAAAATGCAAGCCGAACTCGATAAGATGTTTAAGGCGACGGGGCATCAAAATGCGTATTTCCCGCTTTTTGTTCCCAAAAGTTTGTTTGAGGCCGAAGAGCAAAACGCTGAAGGCTTTGCCAAAGAATGTGCTGTTGTAACCCATTACCGACTAAAAAACAACCCTGACAAAAAAGGAGAACTGATTGTCGATCCGGATGCCAAGCTAGAAGAGCCTCTTGTGGTTCGACCTACAAGCGAAGCGATTATTTGGAGTACTTACAAAAATTGGATTCAGTCCTATCGTGATTTACCCATCTTGATCAACCAATGGGCCAATGTTGTCCGTTGGGAAATGCGAACCCGACTTTTTCTTAGAACTGCTGAGTTTTTGTGGCAAGAGGGACATACCGCTCATGCTACCCAAGCAGAAGCATTGGCCGAAGCCCGACAAATGAATCAGGTATATGCAGATTTTGTGGAGCATTTTATGGCCATACCCGTCATACAAGGTCTCAAATCCCCATCAGAACGTTTTGCAGGTGCAGTCGAAACTTTTTGCATCGAAGCATTGATGCAAGATGGCAAAGCGTTACAGGCCGGGACATCCCATTTTTTAGGTCAAAATTTTGCGAAAGCCTTTGACGTCAAATTCGCTACCAAAGAAGGGACTTTAGACTATGTATGGGCCACTTCTTGGGGCGTTTCTACACGACTGATGGGTGCGCTGATAATGACCCATAGTGATGACAATGGCTTGGTTTTGCCACCAAATTTGGCTCCCGATCAAGTGGTTATTGTGCCCATTTACCGTTCAGAAGAAGAGCATGCTACCGTTGCTGCCAAAGCAGAAAGCATCAAAAAAACACTCGAAGAAAAAAATATTCGAGTCAAATTTGACAATCGTGATAACTTTAAACCCGGATTCAAATTCAACGAATACGAGCTTAAGGGGGTACCACTTCGAATAGCAATCGGGCCTAAAGACCTCGAAAAAGGACAGGTCGAATTGGCCCGGAGAGATACTTTGACCAAGCAATTTGTTGCTGAAAATGACCTGTGTCAAATCATTACAGATCTATTAGCGACCATTCAGAAAGAATTATTTGACAAAGCATT
>Ga0255766_10003280_pt1 | contig 14097 bp, 21 predicted proteins | sample 071ome_23_FD_179966 | JGI IMG/M metagenome (GOLD analysis project Ga0255766, IMG submission 179966) | Coastal salt marsh microbial communities from the Groves Creek Marsh, Skidaway Island, Georgia - 071403BT metaG (version 2) | ecosystem: Environmental > Aquatic > Marine > Intertidal zone >... | reverse complement strand
CGGAGAGAGCTTGAAACTCTAATAAATACTTGCATGGCAAGATGGGTACATAGACAAATGGATGCCAGAGATTGTTTTGCTGGCACCGTTACACAATGCACAGATGTTAGAGTTAACAGTAAATTCATCAGTATTCAAGATGATACAAATACTCACGGCGGTGGTAGACTTATAGCTACAGACACTGTTGGAAAAGTACGTGTTAACAACAAACCTGTGATATTAATAAGAGATCCGGCACACCCAGATGGATTGTGTCCTGGCGGCGCACACTGTAATCCAAAAGCCAAAGAAGCTAGCCCAAATGTTAGAGCAGGAAACGGATCATGAGCACAGACTTTCCAGGTGGTTTAAATAGAATACAAGATTATTTAGATGCTGTACATCACAAAAGCGGTACAACGGCTGCTGGTGTAGATGCAGATCGTGTGGCAATCAATGCTGAATACAGTTTCACACTAAGAGAATTGTTGTGCGGTATGCTCAGCGGTAATGGTGTAAAGTTACCAAATATACAACTGTGTATGCATGCTAATATTCAAGCACTGCTAGGAATTCCAAATATACAAGGCGAAGTTGCAGATGCACTAAATCAATTGTTGGGCACTGTAGAAGACTTTATGGATCACACAAAAATCGATAATGTGTTAGGTCGTCTCAATAGTGTATTGGCAGAAGCACAAAACGTTGCCAATCTAATAAACTTTTGTGCTCAGCCGGTTGATCCTATTGCTATTCCAAATATGATTGAACGTGCAATGGGCAGTTACTTGGGAGCAGGTAAGCAACTTGCCAATGATATTGGTTCAATGCAGCCGGGTGCTGTAGGTGGATGTTTAAGCACAGACGGGTCATTTAATTCTACAGTATTCGACGGAGGAGTGCTAGGCCGTATTGCTAATAACATTCAAGCAATTACTGACGGTACACTGATACAAAGTGAAATAGACGGTATTACACAAGATATTGCTGGCATTGCTGATAGAATGTCCAGCTTAATTAATTTTGAAAACAACATAACAGGAAATTATAGTCAAGGTGGTAGCCAGTTTGCTACACCAGATCCAAACACAAATAGTGAAATAGGTGTACTACATAATCCTAACAATACTCCTATAAGTTATAGTGCTAGAGTTACATCTCAAATGAAAGCACTGTACGATAGATTAGCCGCTTACCCTGTTCAATATAGCTTAGGTGGAGTTAACGGACATCAATATGACAGTAACAATAACAGAATTTTAAAAGGGGATATTGTTGAATACCCTAACATTTTTCACTTACTGTTTGACGATGAACTACTAGCACTGTTGCAAGGTGCTGATGAGCCAATGCCCACAGTGGACAGTCAGATACCTGTGTATGATTATTGTGGAAATGTTATTGGATATACAACAACTTATGAACAGCGTGATATACAAAAAAGCGAAGGGGACCTTCCTACATTAGCCAATAGTCCTGGTGCACTTGCTGGAGGATTCCCTACAGATAGTAGCAGTGCAACTGGCGGAGGATCAGGTGGTACTACAACCATTATCAATAACTTTAGTGGCAGTGGCAATGACTTATACATTGTTAGTAGCGAAGCAGGTCAACTAGCATTACAAGCACAAACAGATGATATTGTTGTTAGAACAGATATCTTAACTATTTTTATAAGAAAAGATACCAACACCAGTAATACTGGAACTATCAGCGACTATGAACAAGCAACCAGTACACTGTTTGAATTTTTAAATAATCTCAACTTTGAAAGTGGTGATGGACTTATTGTTAAAGACAGCGGTGTCAGTCGTGCTAGAGCTGTTGAAGGCAAAGCAGGTGAAACAAAAATTGTTAATGGCGACGGTAAAGCTGGAAACATCAGAGTTGAATTAGAAGAAAACACACGTATTCCAGGAACCGCAGCAATTAGAATACCTGTTGGTAATACTGCACAGCGTCCTAATACAGAAGTAGGTGAAATACGTTATAACACTGATAACGACAGACTAGAAGGCTATTTTGGTAATACCAGTAACTGGCAAAGTGTTGCACTGTTAAGTGATATATTGAGTACAAGTACTACATTAACAAACATTGGTACTGGTGTAGAAGTATTCAAACAAACTGTAAACAATGTCAGCGAAATAAGAAAACTAAATTCTAGCAGTGGTATTACTCTTACACAAAATGCGAATGATATTCAAATTGGTGATCAAATAACCAGTAGTAATGTTGGTGGCGGGGCACAAGTTTTTAAACAAAGAAACAATAATAACTTTGAATTTAAAACTCTTGTGAGTACGGACAACAGTATTACATTCACACAAAATACAGATACTGTTGATATCAGCGGAGACCCTAATGTAAAGAAAACGGCTGTTACTACAAGTGGGCCAGGTGCTACAGCTATACAAGTCAATGGTGTTTATCCAGAACCAGCAGCTGGTAAAACATGGTTTTTTACAGGATTTGCAATAGGGCGTGCTAGTACAGGACAAGTACAAGCATTTAAAATCGAAGGACTAGCGGACAATCAAACTGGAACTCCTGTAATTGTTGGCAATACTATAATGAAAACAGATTATCAAAGAAACACAGCAGATGCTGTTGCTGCAATCTGGGATCCACTATCAAACTATGCAACCAACGATAGTGTTGAATATGATGGTAATATATACGAAGCTAATACAAATATCAGTGGCGGAGCTGCAAGTCCTGATCAAAACAGTGACTGGACAGTAACCTACACAGGATGGAATTTCACTGCTGAAATAGACGGCGGCGGACTAAGATTCAAAGTTAAAGGAGACACAACTGCTCCTAGTGTTGCTTGGGATGTTAGAATCACTTTCTTAGAAGTATAAATACTGTGTCAAGGAAAAAATGCATTTTCTTAATCTTTTTTCTTGACATTCGAGTCGTCTTGCCATAAACTCTTACTAGTTAAGAATTATGGAGAGATGTCATGGCACATCGATTAAGATAATGAATAGGCAAAGAAAGGCAAAAAAATGAGGTCCAAGGACACTGGCAATGGAAGGCGTATACTGGCAAAAGTAGAGGTCCCTCTAAGCGTAGAAGATATTGCAACATATGCATTGCGATATTTAGAACAAGTTGGCGATGATGATCCCAAAGATACACTTATCAACAGCAACAAAAGAGAAATTTTTAATATGGCTAAAAGTGCTATATTTCGTTGGGGTACTGAAGAACCTAAAGCATATATCGCAGAACATATGAACGGACATTTTAAACCAATTGAACAAGTTGTGAAACATAAATTTCCGGAGTGCGATTAATGACAAATGTAATTGATTTTCAAGTCGAACGAGCAACACGTAGAAGTGGTATAAAAGACAAAGTATTACTTAAAGATATAATCAATGAAGGTTATGATCCTTGTGATCCTGTAGAAGTAAGCAACTATTACCAATGGAAAAATTTTGAAGGCGGCATTTCAGCTGAACTAGAACATAATTGGTCAGAGGAAGCTATAGATAGACTGTTAACAGATCTAAAAGCATGGGATCCTGCCCAACCCTACACAGTTACAGTAGAAGGTGTAGAATTTGATACAGATTATGAACTTTTTTTGAATAATGACGAAGAAAAAGGTTGACAATAAGACATCTTGAATGTAAGCTGTATATGTAAGTTGAAAAAGAGAGGACTTAGATATGCAAGTAGCAGTTATTCATACAGCGTTTGAAGATACACCTAACACAGTAGCATTTGTTGATGTGCCAGATGGTACCAGTGACGAAGAAGCTATGAACTATGCATATCGTTGGACAAACAACGTAATGGGCTCGTGGAGCCGCAAAGAGAAATTTTTTGAAAATGGAGAAGCTAACGGCGACTACAATGACGCTGTTACAGTAATGGCGCCATTGCACGAAGGTGGAATGGGTCTCCGGTCAACATCAGTAGGAGATCAGATGTTGGTTGGCAATAAAAAATATAAAGTAGCCATGTTTGGCTTTGAGGCAGTATAATAATACAGGAGCAGTAATTAGGGAGGATAATTTAACCGGGCAATGATGCCCACCTAACTACTCAGAAAGGAAACCTCAAATGAGTAAAGAACTTTATAAAAGCACTGCTGTGGAAGCCAGCAAAATGGCATGGAATGCCGCTAAGATTATCACTATTTGCGCTACAGGTCTAGTTGCTTGTATTGCATTTTGGATGTTTGTAATGGGGCGGGAAGGTGATTCCGCTATGTTTGCTGGTATGATAAGTTACCTGGTATTGGGCAGTATATTCGTTATGATTAGCGGTGCATACGACCGTGCCAAGCTAAAAGAAAAATATCCAGACATTGATTTTTCTTAAAGAAAAATTACAAGTCATTGAAGTGCAAGGATTCTTTCTTGCACTTTTTTCTTGACAGTAAGACATCTTGATGCTATATTGTATATGTAAGTTAGACAAAGGAGTTACTTATGTTTGCAGTAGTAGATTTTGACCGTCAGCAATCATTCTTTTTCACCAGCTTCCAAGCAGCATCAGATTTTATTGCACAGTACCCTGTGCAGGAAACTGTTGTTGTAGTTGACCTGTCAGAAGGTCATGCAGTATGTGAACAGTTATAAAAAGAGGTAACAAATGTCAATAATTAGAATTTTTAATAGTGCAGTGCCCGGGGAGCGTGAAATAGGCGTAAACGAGGTTAATGTAGTATCAATGAAAATGGACTACGATGGTGCACCTTACATGTTGTTTGAGCATGAGGACTTTCCACTTGGTGCTCTTAAAGCAACGTTTAACGGAAACAATTGGGAGTGTGATTTAAACTAATGAGTATCCAAGAAACACTTGAAGCTGTAGACAGCAAACTAGATGAAGTAGATGAACTTATTATGAGCATGCCACTTCAAGACAGTGTAAAAAAACAGTTGACAGCACACCTGTACACCATGTATGCTGAACTAGAAGAAGCTGTTGAGCTTCGTCCTGCAGATTTTAATTAGGAGACCAAATATGGTAGAAGAACTTCAAGATATTGAAATACTCGAAGATGCAATCATTGCATTCCAAGAAGGCGCAAGCGATGAGAAGCGTATGGCTATCTCTAGTTTGCGAAATATGATTGCTCGTAAGCAAGCAATTGTAGAGGAGTTTGAAAAACAGGCTCCGGGTTATCAGTTTAAACTTGACATTTAGTGTAGGGTGTATTATATTGTTTACAAAGGAGTGTAATACAATGAGTACCTACGAAGTTGAAACTGTGTTTTATAACAATCACGGCGGTATCCAAACAAAAACATGTGACTTGTTCAGTACAAAGCAACAGGCAGTAAAGCACATGAACAGTCAAATCAAACAAAAAACATATTTGGTGCAACGTGGTAAAATTAAAGACGGGCTTGTTCAATTAATCGATGAGAATGGCAAAGTTAAAGAACAGCTCAGTATCGGTGAACTATAAACAAATTGAGGCAGAAAATGAAACGACTTCTATTGAGCATCATTGCAGTTATGATGACAGCCAGCGTTAGCTCAGCTAATCAAGAGTTTGCAGGCTACAGCGAAAAAACATTCCCTGAAACATACTGTATGGCACTAAACATCTACTACGAAGCACGAGGATCTAGCATGGCAGATCAAATCGGTGTAAGTGATGTTGTACTAAACCGTGTGCGTGATACTCGCTATCCTAACACAGTATGTGAAGTAGTAAAACAAGGTCATCAAGATGCTAATGGCAGAATGATTCGAAATCGTTGCCAATTTAGTTGGTACTGTGATGGCAAAGCTGATGTACCCAAAGACCAAGATGCGTGGATTTCAGCACAAACACTTGCTTGGCGTATTATGAAGTTTCAAGAGTTTCGAGGTTTAACTGAAGGCTCTACTCATTATCACGCACATTATGTAAAACCAAGTTGGGCACGTGATATGACTTTTGTTGGTAGCATTGGTGTCCATAAATTTTATCGTTGGGACTAACTTTATATTTGCATAAATATATGCATGAAGATATATGAAGTTATAAGTCAACCGTTAGAAGAGGGTCCAAACGACCCTCAGATTTTTAAAGCAGTATTCCTAGCAGGAGGACCCGGCAGTGGCAAAAGCTACGTTGCCGGTAAACTTTTGAGTGGATACGGATTAAAAACTGTAAACAGTGATGATATATATGAATATCTAGCCAAAAAAGCACAACCAGAACTTGATCTCAGTGATCCTGAACAAGTGTACAGTGATAGAGGTCAAGATATTCGCAATCGTGCCAAAGAATTAACCATGTCACGGCAAGCAGGATATATCGATGGTCGTCTTGGTCTTGTCATTGATGGCACAGGTAAAGACGTTTCTAAAGTGCAAAAACAAAGTGATATGCTTAAACAACTAGGTTATGAAACCGTAATGTTGTTTGTAAACACCAGTGAAGATGTTGCACAACAACGTAATAAGCAAAGACCAAGAAGATTACCAGACAGTGTTGTGAGCAAAATGTGGGCTCAAGTACAAGACAACATCATGGGATTCCAACAAGTTTTTGGTAACAAGAATTTTTATGTAGTTGATAACAGCGGCGGGCTAGAAGATCCAGAGCGTGGAAAAAGTTTTGATGAAATTTATAAAGATATTAGACAGTGGCTTAATCAGCCAACTCGCAATCGTATAGCCAATGCATGGCTTGCAGATCAGCAACAGGATCGTGCGAAATCCGATAAATAGTATATAAGACAAAGGATTTTGCAAGATGTATACATATCAATGCAATACAATAAGAGTGATAGACGGCAACACAGTTGATGCAATCATCGATTTGGGGTTTAATGTGACTATCAGACAACGAATTAAATTATACGGAGCAAACGTTCGAGACATTAGAAGTTTGGACGAAGCTGAAAAAGCTCAAGCTCTAGCAAGTAAAAATCGACTATCAGAACTATTAGGTAATGAATTTATTTGTGAAACCATTTTAAACAAAAGAGGTAAAGCAGGACGTATTATGGGAAATCTTTATACAGTTGATTCACAAGGTAATAAAAATTCAGTGAGTGAACAACTAATACAAGAAGGTTTCGCTGAAAGGTTTGGAGACTAAGCGTATGCTTTTTGGAATACTAACAATGTTCATTGCACTGTGTATCAGTGCTGTGGCAATTTACTACAGTGTAGCTGGATTGGTTGCAATTTTTGCCGCCGCTGCTATACCAATTATTATCATGGGCGGTGTACTAGAAATTGGTAAATTGGTTACCGCTGTGTGGCTTCACAGATATTGGAGTAAGGCTGCATGGTGGATGAAAACATACCTCAGCATTGCAGTTCTAGTTCTCATGTTTATCACCAGCATGGGTATTTTTGGATTTTTATCAAAAGCACACATTGAACAAACTGCGGCTGCACAAGAGCAAGTAGCGCAACTAGAAAGATTTGATGATGAAATTCTCAGACAACAAGATCTTATTGCTCGTGCAGAAGCACGTATTGCTAAAGCAGAACAAGATGCAACAAATCAAGATGTTGGAATACAAGACAAAATTGATCGTGAACAAGAGCGTATAGACAGTGCATACACAAGACGTCAGCCTAGCATCGACGAGCAGCAAGCAATTATCACTGCACAAGAAAATGCCCAAGCAAATCGTGTTGCTGTTTACGAAGATGAAATTCGCAGTTTGGATACCGAACTTGAACGTTTAAACGGGCTAGTAGAACAATACAGAGCAGAACTTGCTAATACAAGTGTTGCAGGTATTGAAGAACAAATACAACCTTATAATGATCAGATAGCACAATTAGATGCAGACTTAGAACGTATCAACACACAAGCTAATGAATACGAAGCACGTATTAGCAGTGTAGAAGCAGATACCAGTGCAGTTGATCCTGTACTAGAACAAATTCGTGCAACCGAAGAATCTATTGTTGTAACCACAAATAAATTGCAAAGCAGAGAAAGTGCAAAGATACGTGAAGGGCAAGCTGTAATTGGTGTGACCAGTGACGGTGTGTTTGGATCAAACACACGCAGAGCATTAGCTACATGGGTAGAAGCTCAACAAGCACGTATTGCACAACTACAAGCACAAGAAGTAGAACTGCGTACCAGAGCACAAGACACAGCAGATACTGAACGTGCCAGGCTTACTGATCTAGTAAAAGACCTGCGTGGTGCGCAAACTGAGCGAGTTAATGAGCGTAAACAAGCATTGTTAGATACCATTGATCGTATACGCAATGATGCAGCAAGTGGACTAGACACACAAAGAGCTAGTATTCAAGCAAAGATCGACAGTGTTCTCAAAAATGATATTCCTGCTAACAGAGAAGCTCGTACAGTAGCACAACAAACAATCACTGAATTACGCAGCGAGCAAGATCCTAGAATTGAAACTGCTAGAGCAGAGATTGCTAGAATCCGTGCAGTAGCAGAAGATGAAATTGCCAATGCTCAAGCTGTGATTGAAAGACTTAGAGCTCAAATACAAGTAGGCGAAAACGTAGATTTAGATACACTTATAGATGAACAAAATACTCGTATCAAAGCAGCAAATGATGAAATAGATCGTATCATTGAACAAAGATTTACATTAGAGGCAGAAGCACGTAAACTAGAAGCTGAAGTAGGTCCTGTAAAATACATTGCTGAATTTGTTTATGGCGGCGAAGCTGATAAAGATATATTAGAAGAAGCTGTGCGTTGGGTAATACTCACAATCATATTTGTGTTTGATCCACTAGCAGTTATGTTGTTGATAGCAGCACAGTATACATTTGAATGGAATCGAAAACCTCGAGTAAAAAAGCCTGAACCTGTTGTTGAACCAATTGAAGAAGAACAAACAGGCATAACAGATGATGGTAGTATTGATGACGCAGAACTAGCAAATGCGGTGTTAGCAGAAAAACAAACAGAACCTGTAGTAGCAGACAATGACATTGAACAACTATTAGAAAAAGCAGATCCAGAAGTACTTGAAGAAGTTGCTAAGGAATTGGAAAAAGAGGTTGACAAAACACCGTATGACCCTTATACTGATGATAGAGCTGATGAAGAACTTAATGCACAAGAACTTAGTCAGAGACGTAATATGAAATTGTATACACCAGATGGCAGATTAGCTGGCACAGGAAAAACAATTAAAAGTATAAGAATTAAAACAAAGGACGACGAATAAACCCCATGAGGGAAAATGCAATTTATACAGTAACTCCGCCTGACTTGTTATTACCTACAAGTGGGCCAATTGTAACGGTTATTAGTACCGACAAAGACTTTGTAGACGGTGTCGAAACTCTTTATGAAAATATCTTTAATACAGTCAGTGTAGCACTGTATCATCCTAACGGACAGATAACAGAAAAAAATCTTGCCTGGCTGTTAAGTGCTATGCGAATGAGTGACACAGTTTATGTTGATTTAGATAATCTAAATGAACTAGGAATAGCACTGGTATTACTAGCGCAATCTAAAAACGTATATATAAGTGAAAGAAACAAAAAACAAGGAATAGTGAAGCTTTTGAACAGTACCAATCATCAAATATTTGAATCGATCAAAGAGTATTCTCAGTATGTTATTGAAGGATTAGAGTTCGATGCGTCGATCTAATAATCAAGACAGAAGAATGATAAACTCTAACATCCCTTACAATAGTGTTAGAGTTGTTGGAGATGAAGGACAATTAGGCGTTTACAAAATCGGTGATGCTATACAGTTAGCAGAAAAACAAGGAACTGATCTTGTTGTTATAAATGCTAAAAGTGAACCTCCTATTGCTAAACTGTTAGATGCTAATAAATATTTCTACGAGCAGCAACGGCGAGAAAAAGAAGCCGCTAAAAAACAAAGAGAAAATCAGATCGTTATCAAAGAAATGCAATTTAGATTAGGCATTGGCGATAATGACTTTGATACTAAACTTAAAAACATTGAAAAGTTTTTGAGCAAAGGCAATAAAGTAAAGTGCGTGATTCGATATAAAGGTAGAGAAAATGCTAATAAGCAGCAAGGATTTACTATTATGGATCGTATCACTGAAACACTGGAAAATGTACATTGGGATGCCAAACCCAGTTTAAATGGCAACCGTTTAATCGGAATACTCATGAGGAAAGAATGAACAGGAACTTTAACAAAGCAGAGCACGATAAAAAAGGGCTTTACGTAGAAGTACGTAACAATGATGTTGGACGAGCAATTCGTAAACTTAAAAAAATGTTGAATCTCGAAGGCATGGTAAAAGACATGCGAAAAAATGAATACTATGAGAAACCCAGCTTGAGACGAAAAAAAGAAAAAGCTGCGGCCCGCAAGCGTTGGCTTAAACAAGTAGAAAAAAACAAAGACAACTGGTAAAATGAATTGGAAGTTTTGGAAATCAACACCTCAAAACAACTTTGAGTTTTGGAGTGTTTTTGATCCTTTAAACGATCCTAGGTTAGATCATTTGTGGCCACAGCCTGCTAGTCAGTTTTTTCCTGAGTGGTTTAAGAATGTACCACGCAACATAGACAATGATCCTGCAAAACCTACAATTAGAAAATGTCCTGTGTTTCCTGAATTTATGACACAAGGATACATAATACCTATGTGGTGTGATTTTGACATACACATAAAACAAGATGGTTCTTGGGCATGGGAAGCAGCTACACAAGGAAACTATGGTTGGGAATGGCACCATCCTGATCAGTATCTCAATTGGTTACCAGATAATGAACAATCCAAATGGTGCTTGAGTTTAAAAGCTGAAAATCCATGGCGTATCAAAACACCTGAAGGTTGGAGTTGTTATGTGCATGCTCCTCTGTATCATTTCAATGAAGTACAACCACTAAGTGGCAGTATACGTACAGATATCAGCCATGAAATAAATGTTCCTGTAGTATTTCCAAAACACATGTTGGGTACCACTGTGACATTGAAACGAGGAGATCCGTTTGTTTGGCTTATACCTTATCGCAGAGAAAAACTTGATCTGGTGAAACGTGATTATGATGAAAAAACTCAGAGGATGACTGCGGCTGCTCATTACAATGTGATGAGTAAATTTGATAACGGTTATAAAATAGCTGGACAAAAAAGTGATAAAAAAGGATTATGACTGATAATGTAAAGCTACATTCATTTGATGTAAAACCGTACAGTGCATGTAATAAACGATACCCATTTAGTTTTACTACATATCATCAAGCATATAAATTGTTTTATGAATTATGTCAGGTAGCAGAACCTGATGTATTGAAAAGTTATTTTACTGATTATGAATCTTTAAAAGATATTAGTTACGCAGTAAATAACATGGGTTTTAGATCAAACAAAGAATTTATTTTAGATAGTGACGAACCAACAGTTTGGGTATTTGGTGATAGTTTAACTTTTGGTGATGGTGTTCCTGATAATTCAGCATGGCCAGAAGTTCTAAATTCAATGATAGACGAAACAGTTTATAACTTTGCGAAGGCAGGATCTGGCATTGAGACTGCAATACGTCTGCTTGAAAATTGGCTTAAAGAAACAAAAAATCCGCCAAAGAAAATTCTAGTATATGGGTATTATCGTTCAAGAATAGAAATAGAAGAAAACAATTCCTATGTTAATGCAATTAATACAAGTATTACAGAAAAAGACTATCAGAACAACGTAACTAAACTAATTAAGATAGCAGGTGATATACCTATCCACATTGTGGATTTTCTTGATAGTAATACACTATGGCATGAACACTATGTTGATTTTGCGTATGATATCAATGATTCAGTATATGCATTTGCAAAAGACAATAATAAATTAAGTTCTACTTTTATAAAATATACACTTGATCAACCAACATGTCCTCATCCTGGTATAAGTTCACATAAAAATATAGCAAATATGTTTTTTAATGAATTTTTTTCTTGACTTCTTGTCTTAGATACACTATATTAAGTACATAACAAAGACGACGGTCTGAGTTAGATAGTGCAAGGAAACGCTGCTTACAGAGGCAGTAACTTGGCTAGTAGCTGTAGTGGCACTGCATGAGCCTGGAGACAGGAAGATGTAGATTTTGGAAGTAACTATCCAATGCTAGGCTTCGCTGGATATGGACAGGATCTGTGCTGGCGCTTGTGGGTAATCCTTAGTCCCACCTATCATATATTATAGTGTTTTAATATACACACCAGAGTAGATGCACCTACTTTCCTGTGCATAGGACGAGAGTTGAAAGACCGCAAGTGAGTGTGTATTTTAAAGCATTGTGCTTTGATCCGAACTGTAACTAGAAAGGAGACCCGCTAGACAAGAAATGTAGTGGGACGACTAGAATAACAACAGTAACATAGAATAGGATGGCCGCTTAATAGGCCCGCGGAGGTCAACGGTAAGCCTCCAGTATAAATAAAGTTGTAGATGCCAAAGATGGGTCTACTTAACATTAATCTTGCTTAATAAAGGAGATAGCAAATGAATAGATTAACAACCCTTGACATTAATAAACTAACCCCCTACGCTGTTGGATTTGATAGAGTATTTGACGATATGTTCAAGTATGTACAACACAATGCAAACAGCACAGGTTATCCTCCATACAACATCGTTCGTGAAGGAGACAAGTTTCAAATTGAAATTGCACTAGCAGGTATTGCCAAAGAAGATTTGGATATCACTGTGGCAGAAGGTGTACTTACAATTGAACATAATCCAGAAGGCGAAGTGGAGCCAGAAGGTTGGGAATGGATTCATAAAGGAATCAGTCAGCGTAAATTTAAACGTAACTTTACACTAGCTGATGATGTAGTAGTAAATGGATCAAGAATGGCGAATGGTATGCTTTTTATTGAGTTGGAGCGTATTGTTCCTGAAGAAAAGAAACCACGTAAAATTGAAATCAAATAATAAAAGTGGGGGGAGAAATCCCCCCATGATTTACGATAAATATTAACATGGAATCGACTCAACAAAATACTATTCAAAATATTGGAGTGAATATACCACGACCTAGTAAATACCAGGTCGTGCTTCATAATGATGATCATACTCCAATGGAGTTTGTTATTGAGTTATTAAAGAATGTTTACTTTCATGATCAAAGTCAAGCGGAACAAATTACACTGTCAATACACAATGATGGCAGAGGTATAGCTGGTATATATTATTATGAAATTGCTGAACAAAAAGTAAATGAAAGTTTAATGTACAGCAGAGCCGCAGGTTACCCACTAAGTTTTGATATCGAAGAGGTTTAAATGAGAATTGAAGATGAAGTAAAGTTGGACTACAGTGATGTTCTGATTCGTCCAAAGCGCAGTACTCTTGGGTCTAGAAAAGAAGTACGCATGGAACGCAAGTTTCAATTTGCAAACTATGATCGTGATATAGCACAACCCGAGCCTGATGAATATCATTATGAAGGTATTCCTATTATGGCAAGTAACATGGATGGAGTTGGCACATTTGAAATGGCTGATAGACTAGCTGAGTTTAAAGTGTTTACTTGTCTTGTTAAAACCTATAGTGTACAACAATTAGTTGATTACTTTGACAGTGACATGCCCATGCGCAAAGAGTACGTTGCAATGAGCATTGGTATCAAAGACGAAGATCAACACAAGTTTCGAACAGTTTATGAACAAGTTGGAGACCAACTCAAATATGTTTGCATTGATGTTGCAAACGGATATAGTCAACGTTTTATAGAATACGTTAAAGAATTTAGACAACAGTACCCAGGAATTGTAATCATTGCGGGCAATGTAGTTACCGCAGATCAAACACAGGAGTTAATTTTAAGTGGAGCCGATATTGTTAAAGTGGGCATTGGTCCTGGTAGTGTTTGCACTACTCGGATTCAAACGGGTGTTGGTTATCCTCAGCTTAGTGCTGTTATTGAGTGTGCTGATGCCGCTCACGGCTTGGGCGGCCATATTATCGCTGATGGGGGATGTACATGCCCTGGCGATGTGGCTAAGGCTTTTGCTGGAGGAGCTGACTTTGTTATGCTTGGAGGGATGCTGGCTGGACACGATGAAGGTGGCGGCGAAGTAATCGTAAAATATTATCAAACAAATGAAATGGTGTACGATGTTAATAGCGAAACACTCAATAAACCTAAATTAGAAGAAAAGAAGTTTGTACAGTTCTACGGTATGAGTTCAAAAACTGCC
>Ga0255766_10003259_pt1 | contig 14148 bp, 22 predicted proteins | sample 071ome_23_FD_179966 | JGI IMG/M metagenome (GOLD analysis project Ga0255766, IMG submission 179966) | Coastal salt marsh microbial communities from the Groves Creek Marsh, Skidaway Island, Georgia - 071403BT metaG (version 2) | ecosystem: Environmental > Aquatic > Marine > Intertidal zone >... | reverse complement strand
CTCCCGCAGCAACTAACTCTTTCTGGCGCTCTACGGTTCTAAGCCCTTCAATTACTCCGAAGTCTACGCTAGTAATTTCTATAGCTCTTTTTACTACGTCTACTAAGTCTTTGTCTACACCTACTAACCTATCCAGACTTCTTTGAGATAATTTAAAGCTCATAGTTATTTCATCTTGTTAATTAGATCGAAAAGGGTTTTTACTTTATCTTCTAGGATCTTGACCCGCACAGTAATCTCAGCACGAAAAGCCACCCCTATGGCGGCTACTGCGATAATGCCTGATATAACAGGCCAAAAATCCATAAACTCATTCATCTACCTTGACCTCTATACTTCTTAAAATTCCTCTTGTCGTGCTTGTTACGAGGTCGAGAAAAAGGTGAACAACCATCGCTGGTCTTATGCTTGTGTCGGATACGGGGACCGTTCTCCCCGATACCCATTTTTACTCTTGCCATTACCTAGCTACTCCTTTGGTTTTCTCAAAGCTACGAAGTCCACCAAGTCCTAGCATACCCATGAGCACGGTCATCAACTGACCCATCTCGAAATCAGGGAGAGCAGGTACTTCCATACCATAGGCAGCGAGACCAAAAATAGCCAAAGGCTGGATAACAAAATGATAAGCAAAGGCAGTGCCGCAAACCCAGCCCACAAATGGTCTCCATCCGCCCTTCCAAACAGAACTGCTAGCTGCCTCCGCTTTATTGACTTCAATTTGTGCAAGGGCAAGTTGTTGTGCATGCCGATCTGCCATGGTTGAAATTTCATGAGCTAGTTTCGCTTTCTGATCTTTGTCTTCAACAAACTTATCCAGTAAGCCTGTTACTGGTTCGATTAAAGAGCTTAAAAAAGGTAACGCCATACAGCCTCCTTATGGGCACTTACAAACTTTAGCCATCAGCTTAGATATACACCAAGCAACACCCATAGCGATAGCACCAGTTAGTACAGCTTCGCCCCAGAAATGAGCCGGATGAGAAGCCATATCAGCAAGAGTTACACCAACGCCAATAAGTGCGCCCTTAACATAATGCTCATCAGCTTTGTCTTTGAGTGTCACCATACCAACAAAAATAAGAATAGAAGCTAAAATACCTGTCTTACCTGCTGTTAGTAGATGCTTAGCGTTAAACATAGCCAGGATGTTTCCTTGTGCCATAACAGCACAACAGCTAATAAATGTAGCTGTCCATCGCTTTGCTAGAGTAATCTTCGCCCGTTTAGCCTGCTCAATAATATTTGAAATCATAATGACCTCCTATTGTCCCATTGTCTTGGCACCAGCCTGAGGTACGGACGTAGCCCAAACTGAAGTTGATTGTCGTGGTTGCCAAGGTTCCCCACAGTTAGTGCATGTACCTGTAGCTTCTTCGTGCTCACTAACAGGATCATTACAGTTACTACATAATATCTCAATTTCGTACCTGCAAACTTTTGTTTCACCTTCTTTATAGGCTTCTACCGTAGTCTTCATAAATCACCATTTATCTAGTGGGCAAGTAGCGTTTTTTAGCGCTGTTTTAAGTTTAATAAAGCAATAGCAGTCTTGGCACATATCTATTTTGAAGTGTTGTACCTTATTATTACACCCATCACATACGGCTTTCCTACGTTCAGCTTCAGACGCGTCTACTTTATCGTCTTGCGTAAGACTTGCGTAATGCTCATCTACTGCTTGCCTGCCTTCCTCAACGGTTAATTTTTTGGGTGTCATAAAAAATCCTTTTACTCTTAGTGTCAGTCTATTTAAGGCTTCTACCATGATATAAACACAGCTCCTTTGCTACCACTAACCCCACTTAGCTGCCCAACTACAACGTTTCCACCTCTACCTCCAGACCCGTATCCAGTGCCATTGTTGCCGCCAGCACCGCCAGAAAGCCCAGATCCCCCACTTCCACTAACACCGTTTGGAGAACCACCAGATCCTCCACCTCCTGGCAGACCAGGTTGTCCACCTATACCTCCAGTTGCACTTACAGACCCAGATCCGCTAGTTACAGACGAAGTACCTCCAGTACCCCCTGCTGGGTTTCCTCCACAATTAACGTAGTTACCCCCTGCCCCGCCAGCACCAACAACAATGGACAATGTTTCTCCTGGGGTAACAGATAAGGACTCATTGGTTCTATAACCACCAGAGCCACCGCCCCCTCCGGGAAATCCATCTCCACAAAACCAAACTGAGTTTCCTCCACCGCCCCCTGCGTAGACAGACACATTCATGCTATATACGCCACCAGGTACGGTAAGGGAAAAAGTGCCATTAGTAGTATAACTTTGAGACCCGCTTTCTGGGTAGGCTTTAAACCAGTTACCAGTGTCTTTAATATAGATACCGCCTTCTATACGTATCCACGCCCCATCTTGTTTAATATAAACATCTTGAGGTTGCTTCCAGACACCACCATCTTTTACATATAACGTCATACTTCTACCTTAAGTAGTCTTGTACCAAACGTCACCATTAGCTCCGTCACCAGATGTGGGCGCAGAAGAAGAAATATGTTTTGTACCAGTAGCATTTGAACCGATTGTGTAGGTGTTTATTGTTGTGCCTGTAATTGTTCCGCCCGTAATAGCTACGTTACTAGCTGCCTGAGTAGCAATAGACCCTAAACCTAATGAAGTTCTAGCAGTCGCACCAGATTCTGCAACCCAATTAGCGCCGTCACCTACAACAAAGTTACCATCTGTAACAGCTAAGCCTGAAATATCGTCTAGTCCAGCATCCCAAGCCTGTACATCAGAACCGATCGCCACACCAAGGTTAGTCCTAGCAGCGGAAGCAGAAGAAGCACCAGTACCACCGTCAGCTACAGCTAGGTCAGTTGCTAAGGTTAAAGAAGATAAATGCGTTACCGCATCGACAATGTCTGTGCCATTGTTAATCAACAATATAGTCTTACCGGCTGGGACTGATACACCTGTTTGTCCAGAAACCTTTACAGTACAAGCGTCAGCTAGCCCATTATTGACTATATACATCTTCTCTATAGCAGGGACAATTAACTCCCGTGCGCCATCCGATACACCTGTCAGATTAAGGCGCATGTGCCTAGCATCTTGTGTGGCGTTGGTGTTACTCAAAGTGAGCGTGATATCTGCACTTGAAAACGTAATGTCAGCAGTGGCGCATATAGCTTCTTCTAACGCTGTGCCTAGATTAGTATTAGTAACAATCCCCCATGTACTAAGGTTCTCACCTGTAGTCATAAGTTGGATTTTTAAATTACTACTATATGTACTTGCCATTTATAGCTCCTATGCTGCTATTTTAAGCCATTCTGGGTTTTGATTAGTCTCTATTTCTACCCAACCTGGTGTTTGTGAATCATCAATTAACTGCCAATTTGCATTTTGATCTGGGTCTATATTTTCCCATATCAATGGTGTCTTAGTACGTCCATAACCTACAACACCAACAGGATAAACAGTTGCTTTACCTTCTACATCTGCTTCACCTATTTCACTAGTTCCAACTACACCCGTAACCTGGATAAAGTTTTGAGACCTAGTAGTTACTGTACCTAGCCCTGCTGTAGCTTCTAAGCCTTCTGGATCTACGTTTGCTTTCGCAGTAGCAGTTACTGTGCCTACGGTATTAGCAGCTTGGACTCCTGTTACAGAAACCTTTATCTCTGTAGCTACATCCGTTACACCTATGGCACCCGTTGCTTCTAGACCCGTAACGCTTACGTTTGCTTTGGCGTCTACTTCTATAGTGCCTATGGCACCAGTGGCTTCTAATCCAGAAGTATCAACATTTGCTTTAGCATCTATCTCAACACTATTTAGTGTGATATCAGCCTGTACACCAGACGGCTGTATTCCAGCATCTGAAGCAACACCAACGCTACTTATACCGCCAGTAGCTTCTAATCCCGAAGTTTCTACATTTGCCTTGGCATCGACTAGAACAGTACCTAAAGCACCGCTAGCATCAACACCTGTAACTTCTACTTTCTTTATCGGTACAGCTACGGCTGTACCTAGTTCCCCTGTGGCTTCGACACCAGTAACCGAGACAGACTGATCAATCTGCCCGTAGCCCCAATATCCGAGGCTGTAACTCCCGTTACCCCAGTTACCGTCAGCAGCCATCTAACTTACGCGATACGAATAATAGCGTTCGATGCGTCGTTTGTTGGGAAGATAATAGTAAAGTCGCCGTCAGTAGAGGTCTTGTCCGCACCAAAGTCTAACACCGCGACAGCAGCATTTGTGAGTGTAGCCCCACCAATACCCGCAGCTGAAGGCGTGTTGTTGTAGATAAGCGCTCCACGAGCAGTAACAGATACGTTTGTAAATGTAAGGTCATCAAAGTCAGTAAATCCTGTACCTGTTGAAGCACTGGTATTTGTTGACGTCACACCTGCATTAGTAAGATCCGCACCGCCAGCTGTATAGTTTGTGCCTGATGACTCGTTAGTCGCACTATAAGCGGTAGTGTTAGCGTCAATAGACGCGGAGGATGTGTAAAGCGCTAGTTTGAAAGTGTCTCCGGTACTGGCTCTAAAGTCATGTACGGCAAGCAAAATCTCAGCCTTAAACGAAGTACACATTGCTTGGGTGATTGCCATGATTGGCTCCTTATGAATCTAAGATTGATATAAGTTCTGGATAACCTGCTTCTTTGAACTTGTTAGCCAGTGTTACGTTGTGAGTCCTTACGGCCTCTTTCATATAAAAAATTAGAACCTGTCTAATTTGATTCCTAAACGCTTCTGCTTGATCTCGTATGGCAGGGTGCGATTGGCTTCCAACAGAAATAATCTTATCTAAAGCCCGCTCTGCCACTTCTTCAGGAGTAAACCCACGACCACTTGTAGTCGCAACAGTTACGCCAGCTCCACCTAACAAAAACGAAAGTTCGTCTGTTTTCATACTATTTGACCGGATACCTTACTTGAGGAGTTCTATACATATCTTGACGGTTCTTAGCATCACCAAGCTCTTTGAGTAGTGCTAACGCTTCTTGGTAGCGGTCTATGTATACCTTCATGACATCAGCTTCTGCCTTCATAAACGTACCGGCTTCTACAAGTGAGCCATACAATAGAACCGCATCAAACTCGTTTCCTAGCCAAGATGTTCCTGCGTCTACAATAGACTCTGGGTAGTAGAAGTAATGTAACTCCACACCATAATTAGCATCAGGTGTTGGCCCTAAAATAAACGCATCCTCGTTAAATAGTCCGTAGTGCGTTGGTTTGCCTGTGTCTGTAGGGTCAGGAAAAGACTCTCTAATAAAGTTAACGTCTTTATTAAGTAAAAATTCCTGTGTGCTATCCGTATCAATAATAGACATAGAAAATACTGACAAGAAGTCAGCTGGCACACTTAGATACTTATCCCCAGACGTTGTAGACCCTGTAACATTCTTACGGAATTCAGGCATCTGGACGGTGTTGTATACCCGCTGCTCAGCCTGACGAATGAACGTGTCAATCTGTTCTTTGCCCGTAAAGTTTGTGGCAGCCCCAGAGGTGTCGTTTACCGACGTGTTAGGAAACGTATTTTCTACGTACCCCTGGATAGTCTCAAATAAAGTAGAGTAGTTCATTAGGCTGTTCTTTTGCTAAACCCTGTCCCTTTGGTAGCTGCACCAGCACCCTTCATCTTCTGTGTCTGTGTATTAGGCACATTGTTAGGGTATCCTGCTGTATTTGGTACAGGCACTTCTTTAGGTTGTGTATACTTGTTTGTGTCTTTCATGACAACTCCTTAACTAGTTGTTACCGTTACTGTTCCGACCTGTGCGTCGGCTTCTAAATTATCTGTCAGTCCTGTCAGTTGCAGTGGGTTAGTTAACCCTACCGGATTCCACCCCCATTGTATATCTCTAGACTGTTGATAGCTATTATCTGGCCTAGGATTACGCAAAGCCTGAGGATCATCCACAGGGTACATACCTAACTGATTCTGCGGTTGATCTGGTTCCCAGCATGTAGGACACACCAGAATGTTAGTGTTTTTGGTCTTGATTACTACTTCTTTTAGCTCTTTGAGCTTGTATCTAAACCCACACCGGTCACATTCTGCTATAGCCTTCTTGCCAGAAGCAAACTTAGTCGGCATATCTAACCTTAATACATCATCTGTCGAGGTGCTACTCTTAGAGAAGCCTTCTCTCTATCCTCTGCCGCAGCAAAATTCCACTGCTCTTCGTAAGCTAGTTTTAGCATTTCTATCCTGTTGGCAGCTTCAGGGAGCTTTAGTGACAAATAATAAGCCAGCCCAGCTACCATACAAGGTAGGAATCTAAACGGAATATCCTGAGTATTTACGCCATTCCCAGCATCTTGGATGCGACGTAGTCTCCAATATACGAAAGTATAGTTACCGTTGTCAGGGACAGGCCATACATTAATGGTAGGATACACCACTCCATCGACAGGGTCCGTAGCACCAGATTGCCTATCCACCCATACCTGAATCGGTCTACCTTGAGAGTTCTTGTTAGGTATCGTTGAGTACCCAGAAGAGCTGATTCTACTGATATTGATATCATTTTGGTTTGTGCCAGTGCCCGTCCGGATCACATGATCTAGCAGATCAATAGTATCAACAGGAAGGTTATAAGTAATAGTGCCTTGCGTAAGGGCGATGCTACCTTGATCGACCGTCCATAAATTAATGCCACGATTAGCCCATTCTATAGTTAGTAAGTTTAAAGACCTACGTGCAGTACGCATATCATAACCCGTACGCAACTCTGCCCCACAACGCTCAAACGCCTCTTCTACAAGGTTATTGAGGTCTAGGTTAAATGTACTTGTACCTTTTGTAGTCATTTATTTTCCTAAACTACGTATTTAACAAACTGTGCAATGATGATGGCTATCACACCAAAAATTAAGTACCCCTCGAACCGCCACATCTTTTTATCAAGTATACCTAGTTTTTCTAGTACAGCTGCGTATCTAGCAGCACATTCACGTTCATGGGCATCAAGCTGAGCCTGCGTTGTAGTAACCGTACCGGCCCCATTTACTGCGGGTTTCCTAGCGGTTTTGCGTGGCGCTCTGCGCTTACGTGGTGGTTTTACAACAGTAGTTTCGCTTGATTTACTTGCCATGTCTTATCCTTTATGAATCGGCTGGCTCAGGCGTATTGCCCTCTGCTAACCACTCTAGATATTCTTGATAGTCTCTGTTTGCTTCGTCTATAGGAATAGAAGCATTGTCTGACAATCTAATTATTCCTAATTCTTCGTTTGTTACTGGATGAGTAGGTATTAATTTATACATTTATAACTCCGCATCTGCGTATACTGGTGAATAACTACCGCTGTAACCAAAAGAAGCATAAGCACTACCGTTTGTGTATCTCAACGCATGAGTTACATAAGCGCCTCCAGCAGTACCTGAGACTGCTCCACTAATTGTAGGTGCTGCTCGTTTTTCAACTTTAAACTGCCAGTTAACATAATTAGTTGTTGCCCCGTAACCACTCCAAAGTGCCGCTGACGTATCTAACCCAATAGCTTCAAGATATCTTTGGCAAAGTTGATGTTCAGTAGTATAAGGACGATGCTCAAACTCAGTAGCTGACTCACCAACTTCTAGTTGGACTCCTGTGATATAGAGTGTTGCTCCTGATGTACCGACTACTGATGTTGCTCCTGTGGCATTAAAGTAACTGGCACCATCCCATGACCCAGCAGTTCCGCTATAAGTTGAACCAGCACCTAGTCCAATATAAAGAGTTAAACCATAAGAATTAGTTGTTTGCCATGTTCCAGATGTGTCGCCTGGAATAGTAATTGTTTTTTGTTCCCAAGTGTTTGCGGAAGATACTACATAAGTAAAAGCATATGAACGGGAACCAGCATTCCCAAGAACACCACCAAATGTTCCAGTTAAACTTGATCTAACATAAAAAGATAAGGTAATTGTTTTAGCTGTAGACTTTCCAAAATCTAAATCTGCTACGTTGTAACCTTCAATATGTTGACCTATAATAAAATAATCGCTAGCAGTGACAGAATACGCAGAGCTAGATGTAACGCCTAAATAATTAGTAAACCCAGCAGGGGGCGATACTGAACCAGCGTTTTGTTCAACAGTAAACTTAGATGCTTGCGACGCATAACTAATCCATCTATCAAGTGTGTAGCTACCGTTTGTAGGTGTAACACTAGCACCGGAATTTCTTTGGTCAATTACCATGTTGCCATTGATGATCCTGTTCTTGCCTACTGTGTTATAAGCATTAGGCGTAGCACCGTTGATCGACGCGGTTGTGCCGTTGTTAGAATCTAGTATTGTGTCTACTGCAATAGTGCTCATTAGTCAGGCCACCTTTGGTCTTGTACTACCGCAATAAAAGCGTCAATGTCTGCCGCTGCTGTAATCGCTGCTTCTAATCTGTCACATTCTGCCACAATAGCAGCTCTTTTTGTAACTATATCAGCGGGGATATCAACGTTTCTTTCCGACTTACGAATAACCATCCAGTCAGTTTCAGCTAGCATCGTACCAGCAGTATGCTTAACCTGTTTCTTCCAATTAGATTTAAGCCCAGGAGTTACTAACTGCTCTTCTGTGTCAACCATAACAGGATTATCTGGATCAGAGTTATCTAGCACCTGAACATAGACAGGATCACCATTCTCATCAACTTCAGCACGATCCTCTAGTTCTTTAGGCAAGTTGATGTCGCCATTCCAATAGAACCTATCGTCTGCTCTTGGCGGGTCATTAACCCATACGATATTAATCGCTGTGCGTTCTGCCTCTGTTGAAAGTTGTAGCCAGTTCGCTGGATATTGGATATCCATGTAGGTAAATGCTTTACCGATTCTTAAAGGTTTGTCATTTTGATAATACATAGTTACCTCGCTAAAGCGTTTTTAAAGGGGTTTTCAGCAAATGCTGCATACAAATAGGTATAGCCACTCTGATTTACTTCAGTTTGTGTGCTTATACATTTCCAACCATTTGATAGGAAATCACCGCCTTTGACTGTTGGAGTATATTCTGCACTATTGTAATTAGGTTCAAGTTGGTGATCGACTAGGTTGTATGTGTCTCTTGCTGAATCAAACATTGTCCAGTGACCAGTTCGATCAACTGCTTTTAAAATAATAAAAGCTGGTCTAAAGCCTGTGTAAATAAATGGACCATCAGAAGAGCCATTACCTGTGTAGCTACCAAATGCTGAGAAGCCTTCTACTGGGGCAAAGCAATACATTACATAGTTGTTTGTATCGTTAATTGCAGATGATGTACCAATAGTTACAAGGCTTGATGTTGGTTTTGTATTATTCCAGTAGGCAGAGCCAGACAATCTTGCATCAGTTGTGTTGAGACGCATTAGGTAAGCTGCTGGAACTGTTGGATGTGTGCCTATGTGATAACAGGAAGTAAACGTTGCGGTACTTAAATCATGCACAAATACCCATTCAGGTGCTACTCCTAAGCCATGACCTAATGTATCACTAGCACCACCACTACCTGTGTAAGTAAAGATGCTGATACCTGCTGTTGGATTAGCAGATACAGTTGTAGTAATAGAGCCATCTGTATTACTGACTGTGCCGTTAGCGCCTTTCCAGTTCCAAGCCACATAAGGTTGTGAGCTTTGATTAACTCCAATAAAACTACCTAAAGTAAACCCATCAGCATCAAAAGAAGCTAGACCTTCAGAATTAGTATGCTCCGCGTCTGTCTGATCGGATGACCAGTAATTAGTAGCACCTCTTACTGCATCATACAACTCGTGTGAGTAAGTTTGGTTTCTAGCTTTAATCCAAGTAAAGTCTGGTTGGAACTCTAAGTCACTAATCTCATTACCACCTGATCCTATTGCTGTCCCGTCCCCTGTATACAACACTGTGTCAAAATGCTTAGACCCATCCTCAATCGTTGCGTCAGGCAGATTGTATGTGTTGAGTGGCAAGAACCCGTCTGGTGGTGTGTACTTAAATGGGCGTTGACCGAAGTTAGCATAAGCAGCATTGGTCGTTGCAGACAGATATATAAAAGGTAACAAGTTGCTGGTTGTTGGTACAGAATATGCTCCCGTACCTAAAACTACATTTTTTAAACGAAACGTTGCTTCATTAGCATCTGCATCATAAGCAATACTCATTATGTCCCCAGCAGCAGGTACTCCAACACTAGAAGCAACAGTTGAACCGCCAGAATTAATAGTTCCACCACTGCTTCTCACATAATAAATACCACTAGCACCAGTTGACGCAGATTGGACATTTTCTGTGGTACACAATCCATAACCTGTTGAAGCGGATACAACAACTGGAAATGTTATTTCCCAATAAAACTTACCAGAGCTAGGACTCATTGAAGCCACTACACTAGCAGCAGTCGATGCTATTGGCACTGCTTTTAAGTTACCTTCGCTTAGTGTCATTGGTCCACCATGCGAAGTTCTAAAAGTATATGGAACTAAAGTACAGTAGTTAGCCGTATTCTCATCAGTCAGAGTCGGTACATCGGTCATAATGTCGTAGCTGGTCTCACTCGATGCGTTACTGTTTATGTTGTTTGCAGTCCAGTTGTTCTTGTTACCAGAAGCATCAAAGTTGAACTGTGCATCTCTGGTGTCTGCAAACGCCATGTAGATATATGTGTCACCCGACGCATTTATCGAAACACCAGTGTTATTGAGAGTGAATCCAGTAGCAGTAAACTCTACGTCGTAAGGGGAAACTTGCTGTTCAGCGTTTGTTAAATCACCGTAGATTCTTTTTCCGGCCTCATTTGTAGGATCTCTGGTGTTGTCATACATCATCCAGTTGGCGGAAGAATCTCTATTTTTTATCATCAAGAAAGCAGGCTGAAAACCTAAATCAGTAACTGTATTGCCTGAAGAACCTGTACCTGTGTAAGTACCGAAATCACTGTAACCAGAAACTGAGTGCCAGCAATAAGCTAGGTACCCCCTACCGCTAGTATTTACAGCTTCAACTCCAGCCGTGGTCCCATTGATAAATCCGAAAGTAGTAGCGTCTACGTTTCTCAGACCGCCATCAGTTGCAGCAGATGCTTGGGCATTAGTCAGATTTAAGTACATCCAATTGTTTGCAGATAAATCTTTATGCCAAACTCTCCAGTTATTGGTTACCTCACGATCTTTTAATATGATCATTTCGGCAGAAGAACTTAGGCCATGACCAACTGTACTTGATGCGCTGCCATCGCCATCATAACTAACAACAGAAAAACCTTGTGTTGTGTTAGCTTTGACTCGACTGTCAATGTCACCGTCAGTGTTCAGTGGGCTAACATAGTCTGAGTAGCTGCCCTTGAAGGCCATATAAAAGTAAGTGCCGCCAGAAGCGTTTAATGCAGTTGTACCGCCAGCAGCAGTAGACTGAATTGTAAACCCATCATTATCAAAGTCTATGTTCCTGTTTGTTGTTCCGTAATCTGACTCGCCAAGAGCATCAATACCTAAAATATCGTTAGCTGGGTTAAACGGACTACGACTTGAATCAACAATAATCCACTCAGCAGTAGTATCAGTCCTTTTAATCATTAAGAATCCAGGTTTGAAACCTAGACCAGTAACTGAATTACCTGCTGATCCTGTACCTGAATAAGACCCAAACTCAGAAATTCCTGAGACTTCTGAGAAGCAGTAGGCTACAAGATCATTTCCTGATCCATTAGTTGCACCAGAATTAGATAAACCAAATGTAGTTGTGTTTGCTGAAACCACTTCATTAGTATCAGCACTTAATGCACCATCTGTTTGTAGTATAAGTTTGTTAGTGCCGTATATTAATCCACCAACATTACCATTTACAGACCAGTTTGATGCTGTATCTCTATTTTTAACTATGATGATATTTGGGGTAGTTGACAAACCATGACCTACCGTATCAGATGTCCCTGTTCCTGTATAAGTCACAATACTAAAACCAGTATCATCGCTTGCTTTGACTGTTGAGGTAATTGTGCCGTCAGTATTACTTACTGGATCACCGGAACCAGCATCCCAACCCCATGCAATGTACTCTGTACCTGATGCATTTGTGCCCGTCGCAAAAGACCCATAGCTAAACCCATCCGAATCATAAGACGCTAATCTAGTTATATCATTTCCCTCAGCACCATTAGAATTCGGTTGTAAATAGTATCCTGCACCTCTAACGCTGTCATATAACAAAGGTGAACCAGCAGAACGAGCCTTAGCTATAATCAAGTCAGGACTAAATCCAAAGCCTGCGACTGGTCTAGCTGCGCCTGTGCCTGTGTATGCAACAGAACTGATCCCAGTGGTTGCCTGATTAGCTCCAGCGTCCCAGCACCATGCAACGTTAGTTCCCCCAGACACATTAGTGTTGCTGTAATCACCTAAAGAAAAACCATCCGAATCAATAGTTGTTATGGAATTTCCTCTTGCATATTCGCCAGTCGAGGCATTACTTACAAAAAAGTAATTCGGCCCCCTAACTGTGTCAAAAAGACCGTGGTTTTCTGCGCCACTTCTTTTCTTTATCCAGACAAAATCTGGGCTAAAGCCTACATCTCCAATACTTTGCGATGCACCGTTACCCGTATAAAGAACTGTATTAAATCCATCAGCCTGAGTCGTTGCTGTGGTGGGTAGATAGAATCCGTTAGTGCCGTATGTGCCTGTGTACTCTTTGGGTTTCCAGACTCCAGTGATTGCATCAGTTTCACCAAAGCTAGTTGGGTCCAAGGCTTGACCATCGATGAAGTTGATTTCAGTTAAATAAGCATCTATAAACGCAGTAGGTGTGCCACTAGCATTAACACCGCAACCAATGTAATGACCAATCGTTGAGTTGACCATCATGTCTGCATTTTGTGCTGGATATGTTTCAACAGAAAACGAAGTAACTTGCTCTCCATTTACATACAATTTTGCACGATCACTTGATGTTGCTTGAGTAGTATCTATAGCAACAACTATGTGATACCAAGAAGATACATCACGAAATACTTGAGTTGTGGTTAAGTTTAAATGGTCTGAATTTTGGCTATCGTTAATGTTAAAAGTATCGCCAGTAGTTTTTAATGCAAAGAAAGCACCGCCAGAAGAATTCCTTGCTTCAAATAAAAACCCAGCGTTCTTAGCTTTTTTATGCCAGTACGATATTGTAAATGTTTTTCTATCACCTGCACTGCTAGGAGTTCTGGTTAGATAAGCAGAAGCAGACTCACGAAACCGTAGACTGTTATCTAGTGTGTAGCCAGTTGGTAACGAAGAAACACCAGCTATTACCGTACTATGTTGATTATAAAATGGCATTATGAGTAATTAGCAGAAAATACAGTATGAATGGATGTAGATGTGCGGACTATGTAATCTATCCTATCTATCGCGCTTGCCGTTGTAGTTAGTGTTGGTGCTGTACCATTAATAAAATCCCAGTAAGACCCCCAACTCAATGTCCTCGACCCTGTACTGTCTTGGATAATAAAAATAGACCCACTCTGCCCCACCACCATATTACTTGGGTTTGCCATCGTCCTGTTACCGGCAAGAGTGACCGTGAAGTTAGTGTTCGTACCAAAGTCTGGAGTAATTGTAGCTGCGTCAGTCAACGTGCCTAAATCATTCGAAGGCAGAATAATTGTGTAGTTTGAATCTGTATTTGGCGAGGTTAGTGTAACTACCCCTGTTCCGCTTGCGTTTGGATTGATAGCAATCTTAGACATTTGTTTACCTTAAATAATTACCCATCTTTGACCGGATGGAATGGTTACCGTAACCCCACTATTAATCGTTATTGTGCCTGTACTCATAGCATTTTTGCTAGTAGTTAGCGTGTAATCTTGCGTTATTGAAGGGTCATTTTCATAAAATACAGGGTTTCCTTGGCCCCCAGTAGGCTGTGTATCCTGCGTTAATGCAACAGGTTGGTAAGACAGCGCTTGAAACTCATCACTTGCCGTAGCCCCAGATGTAAGTACAACTGTTAAACCGTCAGTAGCTGTATAGTCTGTAGCGTTTTTAAGTAGTACACCGTTTACATAGACATCTACGTATCCAATGACATAACCACCAATAATATTAAAAGTAGTCTGCCCACCAGTTGCAACAACGTTAGTAACTGACCGTATTGTATTGCCAAATGGTGGTATGCCTATATAACTCATGGTTTAGGATGCTCCGTCTTTACAGCCTCAATAGCGTCTT
>Ga0255766_10003246_pt1 | contig 14177 bp, 18 predicted proteins | sample 071ome_23_FD_179966 | JGI IMG/M metagenome (GOLD analysis project Ga0255766, IMG submission 179966) | Coastal salt marsh microbial communities from the Groves Creek Marsh, Skidaway Island, Georgia - 071403BT metaG (version 2) | ecosystem: Environmental > Aquatic > Marine > Intertidal zone >... | reverse complement strand
ACTTTATACAATCAATGCTTTAAATGAGTTAATCAAGCGCCTAAATGGTGGTGTGGTTGATACTCGTTTTCCAATTGAGTGGCAACATTATAGAAATACTATTTTGTTAACTCAGCACGATGAATTAAAGCAATTAAAAACAAAAATATTCAAAATTATTGAACTTTAATTTGGTGTCCATACCAAAGGTTATTATATTTAGTTACATTAAAAATTAGTTACATTATGGATTTAGACGTAATCAAAAAGCGCTTGGACTCACTGAACAAGCAATCAAACAACAGTGGTGGAGGTAATAAAAACCTCTTCTGGAAACCTTCGGTCGGTAAACAACTTATTCGTGTTGTTCCTTCTAAGTATAACAAAGCAAACCCATTCTCGGAAATGATGTTTTACTACGGTATTGGTAGTAAGCGTGTAATGGCTTCACCTGCAAACTGGGGTGATAAAGATCCTATTATGGAGTTTGCAAAACAACTTCGTGGTACAAACGATAAAGAAAATTGGCGTTTGGCTAAAAAGCTTGATGCTAAAGTTCGTATTTTTGCTCCTATCGTAGTTCGTGGTCAAGAAGACGAAGGTGTTAAATTATGGCAGTTTGGTAAAGAGGTTTACCAAGAGTTCTTAAATATGGCTGCTGACGAGGAAATTGGTGATTTTACTGATATTGCTCAGGGTCGTGATATTAAATTAACAACCGTAGGTCCTGAAGTTACAGGTACTCCTTATAACAAAACCTCAATTGGTCCTTCATTAAAAACATCTGCACTTGCTGATAGTGAAGACACAGTTCAATCATTGCTAGAAAATCAAGCTGATCCTATGAAAGTATTTAAACCACTTTCTTATGATGAGATGAAAGAAGCACTTCAAGAATGGTTGTCACCTGAAGATTCTGAAGAAGAAGGTGATATTATTTCTGAACCTGCTGAAGATTTCGATTCTGATGTTAAAGAATCTCCTAAATCAAATTATAGTCTTTCAACAGCTCCGAAAAAAACAAAAACAGAACAGTTTGATGATTTGTTTGGAGAAGAAGATGACGACTTACCATTTTAATTAAAACAATATGCCAAGAGGAAAAACTAAAAAGTCTCTATCGGAGGCGGTCTCCTCTGAAATTAAAGCAAACTTCAATTTAGATAGCTTTAAGAATAAGAAGGGGCTTACATCAAAAGCTAAATTTAAAGAGCAAACCTGGATTCCACTTTCGGAAGCATACCAAGAAGTTACTTCGGTACCAGGTATTCCTCAAGGTCATATTGTATTGCTTCGTGGGCATTCTGATACAGGTAAAACTACTGCCTTACTAGAGGCAGCTGTATCAGCCCAGAAGCGAGGCATTCTACCAGTATTCATTATCACTGAGATGAAATGGAACTGGGAACATGCCGTTCAAATGGGACTTGAGGTTAATGAAGTTGTAGATGAAGAAACAGGAGAAATCCTAGATTACAATGGTCAATTTATCTACACTGACCGTGAAAGTATTAATTCAATTGAAGACGTAGCTGGTTTTATTTTGGATCTTATTGATGAGCAGAAAAAAGGTAATTTACCTTATGATTTGCTTTTCTTGTGGGATTCAATCGGTTCTGTTCCTTGTGAAATGTCTCTTAAATCAAATAAGAACAATAATGAATGGAATGCAGGTGCTATGTCAACCCAATTTGGTAACAACGTAAATCAGCGTATTGTATTGTCTCGTAAGGAAAGTAGTCCATATACCAATACCCTTGTGTGTATTAATAAGGTATGGACTCTAAAACCGGAATCTCCAATGGGGCAACCCAAGTTGATGAATAAGGGAGGATACGCTATGTGGTTTGATTCAACATTTGTTGTAACCTTTGGTAATGTAATGTCTGCAGGTACATCTAAAATTAAAGCAATTAAAGATGGTAAACAGGTAGAATTTGCCAAACGTGTAAACATTCAGATTGATAAAAACCATATTAATGGTGTTACAACAAGAGGTAAGATTGTAATGACTCCTCACGGGTTTATTTTAGATAATGATAAAGCATTAAAAGCTTATAAAGATGATCAAGCAGATGCTTGGAAATCAATTTTAGGTGGCGGTGATTTTATTATTGCTGAAGAAGACCAGGAGTATACAGACATTACATCCTACTCTAACGAACCAGAATAACATATGAAAAAGAAAGATTTACTTAAGCTCCTTGATAACCTTGACGAGCAAGGCGAAGAGACTGTAGAAGGACAAAGAATATTAATGATAGATGGTTTAAATTTATTCTTTAGAAACTTTGCAATGCTTAATATGGTAAACCCTGATGGTGTTCATGTCGGGGGGTTAGGTGGATTCTTCCGTTCACTGGGTGCTCTAATACGTCAAATTGATCCAACTAGTGTTTATGTAGTATTCGATGGAGCAGGTTCGGCTAATAACCGTAAAAACCTGCTCCCCGAATACAAATCAGGCAGAAACCTACAACGTATCACTAATTGGGAAGTATTTGATACTCATGAAGACGAAGATGATGCTAAAGTAGATCAAATTGTTCGTATTATTCAATATCTAAAAACTTTACCTGTTAAGACTGTATCTATAGATAAAGTAGAAGCAGACGATATTATTGCTCATTTGTGTACTGTATTACCTGAACAAGAAAAAGATAAAGTATTTATCGTTTCTTCAGATAAGGATTTTATACAATTAGTAAATAAAAATGTAATTGTGTATAGACCTATGGAGAAAGAATTCTATACAGAAGATACAGTTAAAGAAAAGTTTAATATGTCTCCTTCTAATTTTATCATTTATAAAACACTTATGGGTGATAATTCTGATAAAGTTAAAGGTGTTAAAGGTTTAGGTGAAAAAAAGTTATATAAATTATTTCCTGAATTACAGGAAAGAGATTTAACGTTAGATGATGTTTATAACATTTGTGAAGGTAAATTCAAAGAACACGTAATTTATGCTCGAATTATTCAAGATATTGATTCATTAGAGAAAAATTATAAAATTATGGATTTATCAAATCCTATGTTAGATGAAAATGATAAAAATTATCTAAATCAGGTTGTTAAATCTAAAGAATTAAATTATATTCCTGACCAGTTCATATCATTCTATAACGAAGATAAGTTAGGTGGGATGATCAGGAATTTAGAGTTTTGGATAAAAGATGTTTTTGAAAAATTAAGTTATAATAAATGACACTAGTAAATTTAAATCAATATGGTACAGCATTCCAAATAAAAGTAATATCAGCATTATTAACTCATAAAGAGTTTTTAACAAACATTCATGATATTATTAGTGAGGAATACTGGGATAACCAAGCACATAAATGGATTATAAAAGAAATCCTAAAATATTACGATAAGTATCATACTACACCTTCAATGGATATTCTAAAAGTAGAATTAAAGAAGGTAACAAATGAGGTACTTAAAGTTTCAATTCGAGAACAACTTAGAGAAGCATATGAGGCCTCAGATGAAGATTTAGAATATGTAAGGGAAGAATTTTCAACATTTTGTAAAAACCAACAATTAAAACAAGCACTTTTAAGTAGTGTTGATTTGTTAAAAGCTGGTGATTATGATTCAATTAAATCAATGGTTGAAAATGCTTTAAAAGCTGGACAAGATAAAAATGTTGGACATGAATATAATAAAGATGTTGAATCACGCTATAGAGAAGATCACAGAACAGTTATACCGACTCCTTGGGAACGAATCAATGACCTGTTACAAGGCGGATTGGGAAATGGAGATTTTGGTCTCATATTTGGTAATCCAGGAGGTGGTAAATCGTGGTCTTTAATTGCATTAGGGGGATATGCTGTAAGATTAGGTTTTAATGTATTACATTACACACTTGAATTAGGTGAATCGTATGTAGGTCGTCGTTATGATGCTTTCTTCTCTAAAATCCCAGTAGATCGTATTACTCAAAACCGAAGTAAAATTGAAGAAATTGTACCTGAATTACCTGGTCAACTTATTATCAAAGAGTTTCCAACAGGTAAAGCAACAATTAACACGATTGAATCTCATATTAAAAAAGTAACTGACTTAGGTATTAAGCCTGATTTAATTATTATTGACTATGTTGATCTTCTTTCAACAAGAAAACGTACTGCGGACCGTAAAGGAGAAATAGATGATATTTATACTAGCACTAAAGGGCTTGCTCGAGAATTAAATATTCCTGTTTGGAGTGTTTCTCAAGTAAACCGTGCAGGTGCAAAAGATGATATTGTAGAAGGAGATAAAGCTGCAGGGTCGTATGATAAAATTATGATCACTGATGTATGTATTTCCCTCTCAAGAAAACGAAAAGATAAAGTTAACGGAACAGGTAGATTTCATATTATGAAGAACAGATACGGAATGGATGGTTTAACCTTTGGTGTAAAAGCCGATACATCTACAGGCCATTTCGAAGTTCATGATTACGATCCAGATGAAGAGTTCGAAGCTGAGACTACTAATCCTAACTCTAATAGTTATGATAATTTTGATACGTTTGATAAACAAATGTTAAAAAACAAGTTTTTCGAACTAAATTCCTAACTTTTTATAACAAAAATTAAATGGCAAAGAAAAAATCTTTATTGCAAGAACGTATTGTTTACAAACCTTTTGAATATCCAAAAGCTCACGAGTATTGGATGAAACAACAACAAGCACACTGGTTACATACCGAAGTGCCTATGATGAGTGATGTTAATGACTGGAAACAGAATTTAACTGAAACTGAAAAAAATATTATTGGATCTATCCTCAAGGGATTTGCCCAAACCGAAACTATTGTTAATGATTATTGGTCAGGATTGGTAACAAAATGGTTTAGAAAACCAGAAGTTATAATGATGGCTACTACTTTCGGCGCATTTGAAACAATCCACGCTGAAGCATATTCACTTTTAAATGAAGAACTTGGACTTGATAACTTTGCCGAATTTATGGAAGATGAAGCTACGATGGCTAAAATTGAAAACCTTATGTCTGTTAGGGATAGTTTTAATGGTGAGAAAGATTGGCACGAAATTGCTAAATCACTCGCTATATTCTCAGCATTTACCGAGGGAGTTAATTTATTCTCTTCCTTCGCCGTTCTCTTATCTTTTAAGATGCGAAACAAGCTTAAAGGAGTGGGTCAAATTGTTGAATGGTCTATTAGAGACGAATCAATGCATTCAGATGCAGGATGTTGGTTATTTAGAACACTTATCGAGGAAAATCCTGAACTCAAGACACCAGAACTTGAAGCAGCAATAAACGAAGCAGCTTTACTTTCATTAAAACTTGAGTTAGATTTTATTGATAAAGTATATGAATTAGGAGATTTAGAAGGTTGTAACAAATATGATTTACAACATTTCATTAAAAATAGAGTAAATACTAAATTAGCAGATTTAGGTTACAAACCTATTGTATCTGATGTTGATATGACTGCAGTAAATAGAATGAAATGGTTTGATCACCTTTCAGCAGGAAAACAACACACAGATTTCTTTGCTAATAGAGTAACTAATTACTCTAAAGGACACATGGAATGGGATGAATCAATTTTTTAAATAAAAAATAATGGATAATAATTTAGTAGCAGATTATAAACAATGGGAAAGAGGTAAAGATTACCCTGAATTTTTTGATGAAGTAGCTTTATCAACTATTTCAAAAGGATATCTTTTACCTGGTGAAACACCTAAAAAAGCATATAGAAGAGTTGCTCATGCTATTGCTATGAGGTTAAACCGCCCAGATTTAGAGAATAAATTTTATAAATACATTTGGAATGGATGGATTGGTTTGGCAAGTCCTGTTCTTAGTAATACTGGGACCGATCGTGGTTTGCCTATTTCTTGCTTTGGCATTGATACCCCCGATTCTGTTAGGGGAATTGGTCTTACAAATGCTGAACTTATGCGACTCACGTCCTATGGCGGAGGAGTTGGTATCTCTTTATCAAAAATTCGCGGTAGAGGAGAACCAATTAGAGGAAACGGCAAATCAGAAGGAGTAGTACCTTGGGCTAAAATTTATGACTCAACTATTATTGCAACTAATCAAGGTTCAGTAAGACGTGGGGCAGCATCAGTAAACTTAGATATTAATCACCCTGATATCGAAGAATTTATGCAAATTCGTAGACCTAAGGGGGATCCAAATAGACAATGTTTAAACCTACACCAATGTGCTGTTGTTGATGATGCATTTATGCGTAGATTAAACGATAGAGATCCTGAGGCAATGAAGTTATGGCTTGAGATTCTTAAATCGCGTGTAGAAACTGGAGAACCGTATATTATGTTTAAGGATAATGTTAATAAAGCAAATCCTTTAGCTTACATGATGAATAACCTTGATGTAAGCATGACTAATATTTGTACAGAAATTACACTTCACACAGACGAAGAACACAGTTTTATTTGTTGTTTATCTTCACTTAACTTAGCTAAATATGATGAATGGAAAAATACAGATGTAGTTGAAACTGCAATCTATTTCCTTGATGGTGTAATGGAAGAATTCATTGAAAAAACTAATGGTAAAGAATCAATGGTTCGTACTCATAGACATGCCAAAAAAGGTAGAGCACTAGGTTTAGGTGTAATGGGTTGGCATACATTCCTTCAACAAAAAGGATTACCATTTAATTCTATTTCATCTACAGCTTGGACTCACACAATTTTTAGTGATATTAAAACCAAAGCAGAAGCAGCATCACGTAAATTAGCCGAAGAATATGGTGAGCCACTTTGGTGTAGAGGTACAGGTATGAGAAATACACACTTATTAGCTATTGCTCCTACTGTATCAAATTCTAGAATTAATTCTTGTTCAGCAGGAATTGAACCACAACCAGCTAATATTTACACGTTTAATGGTGCTAAAGGTACTTTTATTGTTAAAAATCCTGAATTAGAAAAAATTCTAATTGAAAAAGGACATAACACTAATAAAGTATGGGATCAAATTCTTGCTGATGGGGGTTCTGTAATAAATCTTCCCCATGAAGTGTTAAGTGAAGAGGAAAAAGAAGTATTTTTAACTTTTGCTGAAATTAATCAGTTAGGATTAGTACAACAAGCAGCAGTTAGACAAAAATATATTGATCAAACCCAATCACTTAATTTAGCATTTGCCCCTACTGATTCACCAAAATGGATTAACCAGGTACATATGGAAGCATGGAAATTAGGAGTAAAAACATTATATTACTTACGCACTGATTCAGTAATTAAAGGTGATCTCGGTTCAAGAACTGTAGATTGTGTATCTTGCGACGGGTAACTATATTTATAATCGCATTAACCAAATTAATATAAATTATGGCACGTAAAAAAACCGTTAAAGTAGAAGTAGTTGAAAAAATTAGTTTAATTAAAAAACTTTACAATTCAGTTAAAGCTTGGATTGTAGGTAATGGAATTGAAGGAGTTTTAGGTCTTATTGTAGGTCTAGTACTTTGGGCTTTTGGCTACAAAATTTACGCAGGATTCGCATTTGGTGTGTTTGCCACGCGAAATTGGGATTTATTAAAATCTTGGGTAAAAGGTTTACTAAGTAAGTAAGAAAAAAATATATGTTTTTTTAGAAAAGGGGATGCAATAGCATCCCTTTTTTTGTATTTATAATAAAACGTTTCACCTAATAGTTTCCCTGATGAATTTTATTAAAAACAAAATTATGGCATTTAGAGATATATTCAAAGACAGTAATGACCTAAACGAAAAAAATATCGTTGGGTTTGCTTCATTCGCTGTAATGGTGCTTTTTGCTGCCGCAGACGTAATCACAGGTATTTTAGGCAAGGAATTAGTAATTACCGATACTGTATTTAACTCTTTTGTGATCATCACATTAGGTTCATTTGGTATTGATGGTATTACAAAAATATTTACGAAAAAAGGAGAATAATTATGTTACTAAAAGTAGGTTCACGAGGTAAAGAAGTTAAAGAACTACAAGAGTTTCTAGAAATTGATGCAGATGGTATCTTTGGAATGGGTACTAAAGCTGTAGTTCAAAAATGGCAAGCTAATAATGGTTTAGTTGCCGATGGTATTGTAGGTCCTAAAACTTGGGATGCTATGGGATTAGCCACTACAGATGCTTCTGAAAAAATTTATACAACAGATAACGGTTTAGTAATCCATAGACACTTCCTTCCAGTAGGTGAATATAAACAAGGTCCGATCAATGCTGAATGGTTATTCTTACACCACACAGCAGGTTGGCACAACCCATACAAAACAATTGATAATTGGGGTAGAGATTCAAGAGGTGCAGTAGCTACAGAATTCGTATTAGGAGGTCCTTCCGTAAAAGGAAATGATGATAAGTACGATGGAGAAATGGTACAAGCATTCCCACATGGAGATTATGGTTGGCATTTAGGTAAAAATGGTTCCCAAAAAATGCATGTAAATTCAGTTGGTATTGAAGTATGTAATTTTGGTTATGTTGTAAATGGTAAAACCTATGCAGGTACTACAGTCGCAGATTCACAGATTGTAGAATTATCAAAAGAATTTAGAGGACACAAATTATGGCATCGTTACTCAGATGCTCAAATTGAAGCTTTACATAAGTGGATTTTATGGATTGCTGAAAGAGATAATATTGATGTTAGAGCCGGTTTACCTGCTTTAATTAAAGAAAAAGGTGCAGATGCCTTTGAATGGAACGAAGATGCTTATTACGGAAGAGTAAAAGGCCTTTGGACTCACACTAATACAAGAAAAGATAAAGTAGATATGTTCCCACAACAAGAGTTGATGGACATGCTAGTAAGTTTGTAATGAAAGAGTTAGAAGATATTTATAAAACAGAAGAATTTAAATCATTATCTTGGAAACAAAGATTATGGATTCGTATTAAAGTTGCTTTTATACAAACTATAACCCTACACTAAAGATGATCAAATCGACATACATGAAAGTAACAGTAGCTGGAGCAGCATCAATAGGATTTATTTGTTCCTATTTTATGGAATTAACAATGGCGAATGCTGAACAGTTTTTGGCTGTAGCAGCTGTATTATTGTTAGATGGATTTTTCGGTGTTATAGCTGGAGTTAAAAGGGAAGGATTCAAAACATATAAAGCTCTTAAAGTATTAAAATCATTAGTAACTTGGGAAATAATCCTCACAGCAATTCTAATGATTGAAAAAGGTTTTGCTGGTACAAGTTGGTTAAGTGAAACAGTTATCACCCCATTTATAGTTTTTCAATTAATGTCTGCTCTTAAGAACGCTTCTATGGCAGGTTTTATCAAAAATGAGTTATTAAACATTATTTTAGATAAAATCGATAAACATAAAGGCGATAGAGTATGAAAGAATTATTAAACAGTATTACCGATACACGTATGGTGTATCTTTTAATGTCACTTGTATTACTTACAGGATATTTTACACAGTCTTGGGGTATAGTAATTTTTGTAACATTTATGTTGAACGTAGGGGTATGGACAGGATTTTGTCCTAGCAAATGGTTTTTTGCTAAATGTGGTTTTAGAAAAGCAGATTTATAAATGAAAGCACTTTCAGGTCTATCACTAAACTCTAAAATATCTTTAGGAGTTGCTTTAGTTATCATGATGACATTCTTTGTGGTACAGACCTGTATTGTATTTGGTTTATGCGAACCTACACTTTTCCTAGCTAAATTTGGTTGGGGGTGTGTTGTATTCTTTATGCCTCCTTTCTTTAAGGTAATGCAAGAATTTATTAGTAATATTAATATAAAAGAAGCTAATATTGATTTACAATTAAAAGCTATCGATAAATCTAACTTAGTTGTAATGTTAGATATGGAGGGTTATGTTTTAGAAGCAAATGATAAATTTTGTTCTACAATGGGGTGTAAAGAAAAAGAATTAAAAAATCAACCCCATTCAAGAATGGTTCCTAAAGACTATGCTAAAAGTAAAGAGTATGTTGAATTTTGGGAAACATTAAAACGAGGCGAAAGTGTTGTTGGTGAGTTTGAACGTGTAAGAAAAGATGGAAAGTCTGTTTGGTTATTTGGAAATTATACTCCTATTCAAGATAAAAATGGACGATACACTAGGGTTCTAAAAATAGCAACAGATATTACTACCCAACATGAAGCTGAAATTGTAGTAAATCAAAAGAATTCTTACCTAGAACACGCAGCAAAAATCCTAAGACACGATATGCACTCAGGTATTAATACCTATATGCCTAGAGGATTAACATCTCTTAAAAGAAGATTATCTGAAAAACAGATTAAAGAATTAAAAATTACTTCACCTCTAAAAATGTTAGAGGAAGGATTAAAACACACTCAAAAAGTATATTCTGGAGTTAAAGAGTTTACTAACTTAGTTAAAGAAGAAGTTCAACTAGATAAAAAACCTCATAATCTAAAAGAAATACTCGCAGATTATTTATCATCTACATCATATACAAAACAAGTTGTTATTGACCGTTTACCTATAATTGATGTTAATGAACCTTTATTTTGTACCGCCATTGATAATCTTATCCGAAACGGATTAAAGTATAACGATAGTTCTACTAAATCTGTAATGATTTTTATGGAAAACGACAGTACCTTAGTTGTTCAAGACAACGGAAGAGGTATAACTCAACAAGAATTTGTTGATTTAGCTAAACCTTATACTAGGAAAAAAGACCAAAAAGAAAGTGGCTCCGGATTAGGACTAAACATATGTATAGCCATACTCCGTGAACACGGGTTTAGCATAACAGCAGAAAAAATTAACCCAGGTACAAAATTAAGAATTAAAATAAAATAAATAAGATGATAAACTCAATCATGTTAATAGATGATGAAGACCTATTCCACTTGGTCTTCGAAGATGCATGTAGTATTCTAGATATAACCCTTTCATTAGAAGCATTAAATTCTAGTGATGAAGCCGATAAGCTATTTAAAGCTTGGTTCCCAGATGACCCTAATCACGAACGCCCTGAATGTGTGTTTGTTGATTTAAATATTATTGGCTCCTCATTTAATGGAATTGAAATGGTACATAAAATTAACCATGAATATGGTAATGGCTGTGTGATTGGTATCATTTCTTCCTCAGATGACCACCAAGAAATTGAAAAAGCTAAAAAAGCAGGTGCACAATTCTGGATTATTAAATCAGATGATATTGAACCTCGCTTAGAAGATTTTATGAATGACTATGAGGGATATGTAAATAAAACAAATCCATTTAAAGTATACAAATGATAAAAAAACTAGGACATATATTAACCTACCATGATTCTGAACCTACTGAGGTTCTACAGGGATTAATCTGGTTTATATTTGCTCCTATGGTATTAGAAGCTGAATTTTTTCCTAAATTTTGGTATTTAGCTATTATTAGCATTATAGTAGGTTTTGGAGCCCTATACTCAGTTGTCTATAAAAGTTTAAAAACAAGAAGAAAATTTGCCTATGGGTATGGAGTTATTGCTATTGTTTTTGTACTAATACACTTTTTTACAGATGCTCCTTCTACTCCTATGAATTGGGGTTGGGTTGTAATTGCTATTAGTGCTCTAAGCAACATTAGAAGAATTACTCAAAAAATAGAATCTAAAAAATCTGAAGTAAAAGAAACAGATGTCTCTAAAATGTATAGAGAGGATTTAGAACATAAAATTGAACAGTTACAAAAAGAAAATTTTGATTTACGCTTTAAAAATATTGCGCTTCAAGATTCTAAAAAATAAACACAAATGGAGGTTACAAAAGAAGTAAAAGATGTATTATTAACTCTTGCTAAGAAAAAAAGAATATATTTAGAAGGTAATATTTTAAAAGTTCTTAAAGCAGAAGAGGGGGATACTGAATTCCAAAAATATCTTGATATCTGTAAAGAAAAAGACACTACTGCTCGTAAAAAACGATTGACAGTAACTAAACAAGTTCAAAATCAAAATAAGGAATTAGTTGCTAAACAAGAAGAAAATGATGCTCTTATGGAAGAGCTTCAAACAGCATTAGAAGAAGCAAAAAATGCTGAGTGGGAAGCTGAAAAACTAAGAGATGAAGCTGAAAAAGGTAAAGAACAAGCATTAGAAGATTTAGAACTAATGCAAAAAAGATCCCAATTTGAGTTAATAGGTACTATTGTAAGAGTAGCTTTAATTGTAATAATTGGAGTAGGAATCATTACAACTGTTATGTACGGTATTGCTCTTATGTCCGGCCAAGATACTCAGATTATAGGAAGTACTTGGTCTAATATGTTTGGTATTTTATTAACTAATGCTTTCTCGATAGTTGGTACTATTATGGGTGTAAAATATGCATCTGAAAAAGAATAAATAATGATAAGTAAGATAGAAGAAAAAGTTGGTGTTTATACTTTTTATGATATTCTATCTTTTCCATTTGATAGAGATATTAGTTATCCTTACGAAATTACCTCAAAAATAAATTTCAAAAAACTTACAGAAAAAACTCAAGATGCTTTATTATCTTTACCTATTGTTCAATACACGGGTGATTTTAAAGCTGGGGGTTTAGATAAAAATCAAAGGTTATATTTGATGAGTAAAATGAAAGATATCTTCTTTGTTGATACTCTTAAAACAAATTATGCTAAATGTGTAACTCAACTTTTAAATGTTCCTGACTTAAGTGGGAAAGAAGTTGCTAAAAGAACTAATGAACATCAAAGCATCAAATTAATAAGACGTAGTGAAGATTATAAAATTACATACAAAGAAGTAGATTATGTAATTGAAATAACCGAAGAAAATAATGGAACCTTTACTAGTATTACATATGATGGAAATTTTGTAATGGATCATATGCTGGAAAAAGATATTTTAGAACATTTCTATAAAAACAAATAATATTTATAACTAAATTTGTTTTCCCAAATTAATTTTTTTAATTTGTTACGTCATATAAATTAAAATATATGCTTAAAAAAATACAAGAAAGGATATTTCCCTTTTTAATCGCAACCTCTGCCCTGTCAGTGTCTGCTTCGGCCGCTTTCTATTCAGTTAGTGGCCTTAGCAAACTCTTTGCTGGAGCAGCATTTGCTGTTATTATTATGGCAGCATCTTTAGAAGTAGCTAAATTAGTTATTGCTTCTTTATTATACCAATACCGTAAAACTTTACCTCGGGGATTAAAAATTTATCTAACTACAGCAACTATTGTTTTAGTATTAATTACTAGTATGGGTATTTATGGTTTCTTATCAGCAGCTTATCAAGAAACAGCTAATAAAGCAGGTAATATTGATGCCCAAATAGCTTTAGTAGAAACTAAACGAGATAATGTTAGGGACCAGTTAGCGGTATATAATGCGGAAAAAAGCACCATTAACGGGGCAGTAGCTGATTTGCAAGCTGGCTTAGCAAATAATGTTATACAGTATAAAGACAGAGAAACCGGTGAGATTATAACAACAACCTCTAGTTCAACTCGTAAAGCATTAGAAAGACAATTAGATCAAGCAATTGAAAGACAAACTGAACTAAATACTAAAATAGATGGTTTAAATACTCAATTATTTGATTATGAGACTGAAATAGTAGAAATCCAAACAGGTAATGATCTAGCAGGAGAACTAGGCCCCCTTAAGTATCTTTCAGGTTTAACTGGAATTCCAATGGATAAAATTATTAATTATTTACTTTTAACTATTATATTTGTATTTGATCCTTTAGCTATTGCTCTTGTAATTGCTGCTAACTTTGCTTTTGAACAAATTCGTAAAAAATATAAAAAAAATCTTTATGGAGAAAAAATCCCAATCTCTGATGATGAGGGTTCTGATATCTCCACCGAAGATGAATTAAAAGATTGGGATTCTACTTTAAATGATGGTTTAGAAGATGAAGAATGGGATGAAGAACTTGATATTTTAGGAGACCAAACAGCATTTGATAATGGGTATGTAAAAGAAGAATACGACGAATTCGATTTAAATAAAGATGGTAAATTAAGTGAAGAAGAATTGAAAGCTAAAGAAGAAGCTATGCTTAAAGACCCATCAATTTCAGCCTGGCGTAGAAATTTAATTCGTAAAAAACGAAAAAACGAAGGAGACGATTTAACTAAAACTTATTAAAAATTTGGAGACCCGAAAGGGTCTTCGTACATTTACACCGTAAATGAGAGTTATGAAAAAGCGAGTATTATATCTTCACGGTCTCGAAAGTCCACAAGGTGGAGACAA
>Ga0255766_10003243_pt1 | contig 14180 bp, 12 predicted proteins | sample 071ome_23_FD_179966 | JGI IMG/M metagenome (GOLD analysis project Ga0255766, IMG submission 179966) | Coastal salt marsh microbial communities from the Groves Creek Marsh, Skidaway Island, Georgia - 071403BT metaG (version 2) | ecosystem: Environmental > Aquatic > Marine > Intertidal zone >... | reverse complement strand
TTTTCCATATAGTATTTTACATTATTAATGATACTGCAGATATAGCTGCAGTTTCAGTTCTCAAGCTAAAATCTGATATCTTATATTTGTATTGGAAATTTGATAATTCTTCATTGGTCCAACCACCTTCTGGACCAATTGCAAAAGCATTAACATTTGCCTTTTCTTTATCAAACGTTTCTCCTGAAATATCAAAGCATGAATTAAAAATTGTATAATTTATAGAATCTGTAATTTCTATTTTTGGAAAAAATGGTGTTCCGGATTGTTCAACTGCTGATATTGCCCAATTATGAATTTTTTTAATATCAAGTTTTGTGTTTTGGGTATTTTGGGTTTTACCAACAAATAACCTATAAACATTTAACTCAACTAACTTTTCAATCATAAATCTAAATCGGTTTTTTTCCCTGAGGTAAGGAACAAATATAGAAATTTTATTTTTTCTGGTATATTTTTTTTGGGAATTTATTTCTACATGATCTTTTACAAAACTACCTAAAAGTAATTCACCAGCTCCATTTGAGATATTTACTCTTTCAAAATCTTTTATTCTTAAAACATTTTTTAGATGATGTACTTTAGACTCCTCTAAAGAAACGATTTTCTTATTAGAGTTGATTTCAGGTAAAAATATGGTTGGAGTAAACATTACTGTTTTAAAAATTCCCTAAAAGCTTCTTTAGGGACACTAACTTTACCAATCTGCCTCATCTTTTTTTTACCCTCTTTTTGTTTTTCAAGCAATTTTCTCTTTCTTGTAACATCACCACCGTAAAGTTTTGCAGTAACATCTTTTCTTAATGCTTTGATTGTTTCCCTAGCAATAATCCTTGATCCAATAGCTGCTTGAATTGGAATATCAAATTGCTGCCTTGGTATTAATTCAGATAATTTCTTAACTCTACTTCTTCCAATGTACTCTGCATTTTCTTTTGCAAGAATAGAACTAAATGAATCAATTGATTCTCCATTAACTAAAATATCAAGTTTTACTAAATTTCCAGATTCAAAATCTAAAATATTATAGTCTAATGAAGCAAAGCCCTGTGAAATAGACTTTAGTGAGTCATAAAAACCATTTACAAGTTCTAAGAGAGGCAGCTTGTATCTAATTTTTACCATTGTCGTACTTAAATAATTTAAGTCTTCTTGTATTCCTCTTTTTTCATTCAATAACTGCATAATTGAACCGAGGTATTCTTTTGGGAACAAAAGATTTATTTCACAGTACTTTTCTTGAATTGATTTGATATCTGTATATTTGTCAATTTCACTTGGATTGCGAATAATTACTTCCTCATCATTATTTCTTGTTATTTTAAATTCAACAGAAGGCGGTGTAACTATTAAAGAGAGATCGAATTCTCTTTCAAGCCGTTCAACAACAATTTCTAGATGTAATAAGCCTAAGAACCCACATCTAAATCCAAATCCAAAGGCAGATGATGTTTCAGGTTCATAAAAAAAACTTGCATCATTCAATACATATTTATCAAGAGAATCTCTTAATTTCGTATAATCGTCTGAATCAGCTGGAAAAACACTAGAGAAAACAGTTGGCTGAGGTTCTTTGTATCCTGAAACAACAATAGGATTATCATCATTATCTTGAACTAAAGTATCTCCGACTCTAATTTGGGCCAAATCTTTTGCACCAGTAATAATATAGCCCACTTCACCAGAGGATAACTTTTCAGAAGGATTAAATTTTAAATCAAAATAACCCATTTCAGTGGGTTCAAAAGCATATCTTGAATTTACTAACTTTAGTTTTTGATTCATATTAATTTCATCGCCAAAAACTCTAATGGAAGCCACAACTCCTCTATAGGAATCAAAAAATGAGTCAAAAATTAAGGCATTTGTATCTTTTGTTTTTTGAACTGGTGGATTCACTAATTCTGGAATTGCATTTAGTAACTCACTAACTCCACTACCAGTTTTTGCAGAAATTTCAAAAATTTCATCTTCGCTAGATCCTATTAAATTAAAAATTTGTTTTTTTGCAGATTCTTTATCAGCGTCTATAGAGTCAATTTTATTTAAAACCGGTATTACTTCTAAACCAGCTTCAATTGCTGCATAAGAGTGAGCAAAAGTTTGAGCTTGTATTCCTTGAGTCGCATCTACTAATAAAATCGCACCGTCACATGCAATTAAAGCTCTTGAAACTTCATATGAAAAATCAACATGTCCTGGAGTATCAATTAAATTTAGTGTTACATTTTCAAACTTGAGCCTTATAGGCTGTGATTTAATAGTGATGCCTTTTTCACGTTCAAGTTCCATATTGTCTAAGATTTGATCTAAATGTTCTCCTGGTTTTATAAGACCAGACATTTCGATTAATCTATCAGCTAATGTTGATTTACCATGATCAACATGAGCAATAATTGAAATATTTCTTATATTTTTATTATCTAACATATTTATTAAGTTAATATCTTATATACCGAAAGGTTTTACATGGCTAATATTAATTCACAAAAAAAGAGAATAAGACAAGATAAGAAAAGAAATTTAAGAAACAAGTCTATTAAAACTGAACTTAAAACAGTTCTTAAATCAGTAGAAGATAGTTCTGTTGAGAATAAGTTATATGCACTTAAAACTTTAGATGTCGCTTACTCAAAAGGCATTATTACAAAAAATTTCAGAGACAGAAATAAATCTAAAATTTCAAAACTCTAATAATTTTTTTACAGAAATTAAATATCTTTTAGAATTTTCAAGTTCATATCCGTATTGATTTATACTTTTTTCAATTTTATGGCTATATTGAATAGCTCTATTTATTTTCTTTTGATCTAAATTCTTAATTTTTTTTAAGGCATCATTGTACTTATAATCTTTTTTTTCTTTTAAAATTTCAGCTACTTCGTTTGGATCAAACTCAGTTAACATTTTTAATCTGATAAGTTCTTTTATAAAATAAGACAAAAAATTTCTAAAGTCTCTTTCGTTGGAAGTGAATGAATCTAACAACTTAAGATCTATTGATTTTCTAGAACTATATATTAAATTAGTTAAATCCCACGGAAAATAATTCTCTTTTTTTTGAGAGTCAAGATATAAAACATCAACTTCAGATCCAAGTGATGTGAATTTAGACAAATTTGATTTTTTAATTTGAAAGATATAGTTGTCGTCTAAATCGATTTTTAATTTATTAAAAGATGATATAGTTATAAATTCATCAAATATAAATTTGAATTTATCATCATCAAATAAAGATTGTGCTTGATTAGGAATATCTTTTATAGATATTTTTTCAAGATTTATATTAAAAATATCTAATTGACTTAGATCTGATACTAGATTATCAGTTACAAGTAGCTTCATTATCCAACAAAATTTATAATCTTGTCTTTTATATAAATTATTTTTTTAAAATCACTCGTATTCATGTCAAAGTCATCTTTACAAATTTTTTCTACTTCTGATTGTTCAAGTCCTATTTCAGTCTCTCTAGTAAACCTTTTTTTACCATTTATCTGTATCACAAGTTCATATGTAGGGTCTTTTAAGTTTTCAGTATCAACTAGTGGCCATGTAATATTTATTAAATCTTCACCGAAATAATTTTCATAAATTTCAGAGGCAATATGAGGTGCCATTGGAAATAACAGAATACTTAAATTTTTAATGATCATGTCTTTCGAGCTTTTTGATATTTCTTGAGATTTTTTTAAAAAATCTGATAATTCATTGTTTAGTTTCATTAAATCGGAAACAGCTGTATTAAATTCAAATTTATCAAGATGTTTTGAAACTGAATTTATACTTTGGTTTACTTTTCTAACTATACTTTCGTCTTTAACTGAGCTATCTATAACTTTTAAATTCGATAATCTTTCAATATTTTCCCAGAATTTGTTCAAAAATCTTTTTGTACCCTCAATGCCTCCATCATTCCACTCTACTCCATCACTTGGAGGAGCCATAAATAAAATATACAATCTTAAAGCATCTGCTCCATGAGTAGCAAAATATGATTCTGGATCAACAGTATTGCCTTTTGATTTAGACATCTTAGAACCACCAAAATTTATCATGCCTTGAGAAAATAGATTTTGAAATGGTTCATTAAAGTTTAAATAATTCATATCCCTTAATGCCTTCACAAAAAATCTTGCATAAAGCAAGTGGAGAATTGCATGCTCAACTCCTCCAATGTACTGGTCAACAGGTAGCCAATTATTTACTTTATCAGCATCAAAAGGCAAATCTTCATTATTTGGGTCCACAAATCTTAAAAAATACCAAGATGAATCAACAAAAGTGTCCATTGTATCAGTTTCTCTCTTTGCTTTAGTTCCACATTCAGGACAGTTTGTATTTACAAATTCTTTACTTTTAGCTAACGGTGATTCATCTGTATTTTTGTAATCATCTATTTCAGGAAGTAGGACTGGTAAGTTTTCTTCCTTCTCTGGAACCATCCCACAATTTTCACAATTAATTAATGGAATAGGTGCTCCCCAGTACCTTTGACGACTTATCAACCAGTCTCTTAAGCGAAATATAGTTTTTCGAGTGCCAATTTTGTTTTCTTCCAAAAAATGAATAATTCTTTCCGAGCCTTCAGTGTGTGATTTTGAATTATCAAATTCTTCCGAGTTAATCAGAAATCCTTCGCCGACAAAAGCTTCTTTTTCTATTGAAGATTTTTTGTTTTTATCTGATATGACTTGAATTATTTCAATACCATATTTTTTTGCAAAATCATAGTCCCTTTGGTCATGTCCAGGAACGGCCATAATTGCACCCGTACCATAACTAGTTAATACATAATCTGCAATCCATAAACAAACTTTCCTACCATTTACAGGATTTATTACAAAAAGACCTGTGTCCACTCCTGTCTTTTCTTTTGAAAGTGACATTCGTTCAAACTCTGATTTCTTTTTAGCATTATCAATGTAATTTTGTATCTCAGCCTTATTTGATGAGATAGATAGTATTTTACTCACAAGCTGATGCTCAGGCGAAAGCACAGCAAAAGTCATACCAAATAATGTATCCGGCCTTGTAGTGAAAACATCAAAACTTAGTTCTGTACCATCAATGTTAAGTGAAAATTCTGCACCTTCCGATTTGCCAATCCAATTTTGCTGCATTATTTTTACATTCTCAGGCCAATCTCCTATTTGGTTGAGTCCTTCAAGGAGCTCATCAGAGTACTCGGATATTCTAAAAAACCATTGATTTAAATTCTTTTGTTCGATTTCAGAATCGCATCTATCACAATTACCGTCTATTACTTGTTCATTTGCTAAAACAGTCTTACACGAATTACACCAATTTACTGGTGAGTCTTTTTTATATGCAAGGTTATTATTAAAAAGTTTTAAAAAAATGAATTGTGTCCACTTATAGTAATCTTTACTGTGAACAGCAACTTCTCTATCCCACTCATAGAGTGAGCCAAGTCTAATTATTTGATCTTTCATATTATTTATACGTTCTTCTGTAAAGGTTTTCGGGTGAATGCCAGTTTTAATTGCCGCATTCTCCGCTGGAAGTCCAAATGAATCCCAGCCCATTGGCGATAAAACATTAAAACCTTTCAACAATTTATATCGAGTAATTACATCACCAATTGTATAATTCCTAATATGCCCCATATGCAAATCTCCAGAGGGGTACGGATACATACATAGGTTATAAAAATTTTTGTCTACAGAATTTATGTCACATTTTATTGAATTATTATCTGACCAATGATTTTGCCATTTTGATTCAATTTCTTGAAATTTATACTCACTCATAACTTATACACTTCTAATATTTTAGGAAAAACATTTTTAATGTCATATATTTCTAGAACTTTTTTAGTGTTTTCAATTTTCTTATAATAAATTTCTTTATTATTTAAATCCTCCGAAGCTTCTAATATACAATTTAATAATTCGTCAATATTGTTAAATAAATATCCATTTTCATTATTAATAAATTGATTCATAGGCTCAACATTTCTTGTAATACATATTTTTTGGTGGCTCATTGCTTCTAGTAAAACTAACCCTAATCCTTCTGAAAAAGATGGGAAGACAAAAAGATCAATACTCTCAAAAAACTTTGACTGATCTTCTACATAACCTAAAAAAGTTGATTTATCCTGAACATTTTTATTCATTTTCTGCTTTAGAAACTGAATATATGTTTCAGAACCAAACCCACCAATTTTAAATCTAAAATCTATTTCAATTCTATTCAGAGAATCAATAAGATCTTCAATCCCTTTGTTTTTATTTAACCTACCAAGGAAACCAATATTGATTGTTGAATTAAATTTATAGTCTTTTCTTTCTTTCAAAGATATCCAGTAATTAATTACGTGTGGATTTATTTCATTTGTGTGGTTTCTTAACCAATTTTCTACTTCATTAGATATAACTATTACAGAATCAGAATGTTTCCAAGCATTGACTAATTTATTAAAAAAATATAATTTAAATAATTTTTTGAAATCATTATTTAAGTACGAATCGTACTTTCCGTGTATTGACACAATCCATTTAAATACATTTTTTGAAAAAAATAATTTCTTAATTACAAATACCATATAATCACTGCGTGGTTGATGAGAATGAACAATGTCATATTTATTTTCTTTAATAATTTTTTGGAGCTTTATGTAAGAAAGCAGGTTAAACATCCTAGGGCCTTTTAACCTGTATATTTTATTGCAACTATTTGCAATCTCTCTTTTGATTGAAAATATATTTGAATCATCTTTACCAATTACAATTACATCCACATTTATTCCCGCATTGCTTTGAGCAGTTACTAATTCAAGTAAGTGGGTTTCAGCACCTCCCCTGTTTAAAGAATTTATTAGGTGACATACTTTCATTTACAACCTGGGAGTAATCCAAGTAGACTTGGGAGGAAGTAAGCCTTCAAGAGTTATTAAATCTGATGGATCAATAGGAGTAAAAGTTACACGCTGATTCCTTTGTTTACTTTCCTGTAATATTGGGATTATGATTTTTTTATCTTGAAGTGTTTTCTTGAATTTATATAATTCAATTATATTTCGATAGCATAAATTAGAAAATTCCTCATTATCAAAATATAAACATAGTTTTTGATTTTTTGATTTTGTGAATTCAGATTGTTTTAGAATATTGTAAAAATAATCTTTATCAACATTTAAAGAAAAAGCATATGATTTAATTTTTATATCTGAAAAATTTACAAGAATACACTTTAATTTGTTTATATAATTCTTGTTTTTAGCAAATTTCCACCGATGATGGCCATCAAGTAGGAAAAACCTGTTTGAATGAATACTTTTTGATGAACTGTTTATAACTACATTTGGATCTAAGGCCATTACTATTGGCTCAAAATCAACTACTTTAGCATCTTGAGAAATTTCATTTTCTAAAATTGTTTCTTCATGTAATTTTACAAAATCAAATTTTTCATCATAAGTGCTCATATTTGCAAGAAATCCGATTTCATTACCAGATGGAAATGTATATGGCCTTAATTCTGTGAATTTCATTTACTTATATTCTTTTAAAAAATTTTTTAAAAAGTCCATAAAGTACTCAAACATTTCATCATCAACACTATTGAATAAACTCACCCTTATACCACCGACGCTTCTGTGCCCATTAATACCTATAATTCCATTTTCAGTTGATAATTTAATAAAATTTTCATTATCAGCTTCATTTGTAAAATTGAATACTACATTTGAATTACTTCTGTAAGGTTTTTCAACTTTGCAATGGACTTGTGGTGAATTGTTATCAATAAAATCGTATAGGATATTCGACTGACGTTTTGATTTTTCTTCAAAATATTCAAGACCGCCACTTTTGATCATCCATTCTGTTACAAGCTTTAATACATAGATTGAAAAAGTTGGAGGCGTATTAAGAACAGAGTCAGCATTTGTTAATTTATTTAAATTCAAGTAACTTGGATTTTCTTTATCTGTCAAAAAACTATCTTTAACTAAACAAACTGTAACTCCAGGAATGCCCATATTTTTTTGGGCACCAGCATATATATAGTTAATGTTTTCGAAATCAAATTTATATGAACCAAAGTCTGATGACATATCGAGAATTAATTTCTTATGATTGATTTTATTAAAACTTTTTAATTGAACACCCTCTATAGTTTCATTTGAAGTGATGTGTAAATAGTCAACTTTATTAAATCCATTAAAATCATTATCTAAAAAAGTGTCTAAAGATTGTTTATTTGCATCAAATAATACTGTTTCATTATTAATTTTGGAAAAATCTTCATATGTTTTTTGTCCCCAAGTTCCATTAACTAGACAACCTATAGATTTTTCTGGTCCTATGTTAAAAGGTATTAATGAATTTTGAAATGTAGCTCCACCTTGAAGAAGAAGTATCTTAAAGTCATTTGGTAATCCAAACAATATTTGGAAGTTTTGATTTATAGTATCTAAAATTTCTTCAAAATCTTTGCTTCGATGAGATATTTCGAGAATTGATTTTCCAGTATCTTTATAATTTTCTATAGATTTTTTGACTTCCTTTATAACGCTTTCATTAATTTTTGATGGACCTGGAGAAAAATTATAAACTTTATTCAATGATTTGCTTTCTTATGAATATTGTATACGCATAACCAAGAATTAAACCTGTCAACGCATTTAATTCTTCTATTGGGATTATAAAGTAAAAAGAAGTAAGGAATATAAACTCTGCAACCCTTGCATTTTTTCTTTTAGATACCAGAACATATATCATTAGTGAGAAAATAATTACAGGAACCATGCCAAAAGCTAAAAGTAAATTTACAAATAAACTCTGAGTATTTCTAGGGTAAAAAACTATTGGATAGTCTCCAGTACCAAAATTTTGTGCCTGATATCTAGTATTTAAATATTCTGGCAACACTCTATTTGTTAAATACATTTCCTTATTTATTTCTTCTGTAATATATTTTTGGAAATTTATTGCTATTGAATTAAATCCCTTACCAACAAAATTAATATTTCCACTTATAAGATAATCTAAAGTGTTGCTTCTATCTTTATCCACTTCGGCTACATTGTCAATATCCTCAAAAGAAATAACTTTAACTTCAGGAGCAACATTTAAATCTTTACATTCTTGATTATTAGGATTTACAGCACACTCTTTAATAGAAATGAGAGAAAATAATAATATTAATATTAGAGGGAGAGCTTTTCTTACTTCAAAAGAGCTTTTATATAGTCCGATAATAATGTATAAAACTAGTCCTAGAAAAATATAAATTCTTAAAAGATCACTTCTGGATAAACCTAGAGCTAATGAAATTGTAAGTACCGTAAAATAATTTATTTTATTCTTTTCAAAAAACAAAATAAGAGACAGGGGGATCATATAAGAAATAAACAAAACTGGCTCTCTAAATGTACTCATCGCTCTGTGAGGTTCATATGGCCAGAATGTTGTTTGTGTTGAGTACGAACCTCTAAAAGAAGTATTTGAGCGATTTCTAATAGGTTCATAAAGATCAAAAATTTGTGAAAAAAAGATGAATATTGATAAAAGTGAAATTAAAACTAAAAATTTTTCCAAGTAATTTATAAAAGTTTCTTTATTGATATTTTCAAAAAGAGTAAATGAGGCATATATAGCTATTAGAAAAGTTACAAAATTAAAAATCCTTAGTTGATAAGAAAGATTACTTAAAATAGAGCTATCAGTAATAATCTCAAATAAAATAGGTAAAAATAACAAAGTCCCAAATAGATAAATAATGCTGATAAATCTTGTTTCTATAAATTTTAAATTTGTTAATAGAAACAAAGAAAGGAAAGCTAACCCTAGCCACTGCAGAGGAATAGTGAATAAACTGTAAGCATCTAAAGAAATTAAGAAAAAACTGAGGATTAAGAGAAGAATTTTAAAATTTTTTTGTTTATTCATCCTAATTAAATGATAACTTCAGGAATATTAAATATGCTATTTATTTCTACGTTTAGTAAATTTACTATAAATATTAAATTCATACAGTTTTTGTAAAACCATGCTTATTGAAAGCGCTGAAGCTAAACCACTTGCGCCGTGTTGATTCACAAATAAAAAAGAAAGCACTAAAAAAGATAAAGTTGCAATTAGTTTGCTTACTGCGTGATATTGTAACAAGTCATTAAATAGTAATAATTGACGTATCCAAAAAGTTGCTAAATATGTAAAATATCCACCAAGTAAAATCATCAATGGAAAGAAAGCTTCTATAAATTCTTTGCCTGATAGAAACTGTATAAAATTTCTACCAAATGATAAATAAATGATGGTTAAAACAAATGTAAGGGGTAGTAAAAAGTTTTTTATTAAGTCTTTAAAATTAATATCAGGACTATCACTAGAAAGCTTATTTTGAACATAGGGATTAAGAATTGTGACTATGTAATTAATAGGCTCAACTAGCCTTTTTGCAATCCTGAACACACCAACTGTTGAAAAATCAGTAAAGTATCCAAGAATTATTAAATCTAAATGCTGTGGAATAATTCCTACTAATTGATCCGCTCTTTGCTTAAAAAAGTCTAATTTAAATACTTGAAAATATTCTTTTATATTCTTTATAGAAATATCTGATATTACTAAATATTTTCTACATACAAAGACTCCCAAGAGTCCATATGTAAGGGAAAAAAGTGCCTGTCCGAGTAAGTAATTTTCAATACTCTGTTCAAAATAAAACAAAATTACAATTGCTAAAAATCTGGATATATTTGACACTGAATCTACTACAGCAAATTTTTTAAATTTACCATGAAATGTTAGAACTGCTTTTGAACTTTCAGAAAATGTTTGAATTACTCTTGAACATAATAGTGCTGTTAGAGTCAAATTTAATTGGTAATCTCCAAACAATGTGTTGAATGAAGACTGAAACAATATGATGCAAATAAACATTGATATTATTCCAATAAAAAAATCAAATAGTAGAGATACTGCATAAATATTCTTTCCGTGTTTTTTAAGCATCAGTAATGTAACATCACTATTTCTTGAATGTAAGGTTCTAAAAATTAATGCTACAAGAGCTAAAACAAGAGCAGCTCGACCATAATTTGATGTACCTAGTCCCCTTGTAACTACACTTATTTGTATAAATAGTAAAAGAATTATCAATAGTTGTGAAAAGGCAAGTTCTTTGGTTTCTAAAAATAATGTTTTAAAATAATTCAAATTCATTTAATTTGTGGAGCTGAGGGGATTTGAACCCCTGACCCCCTGCATGCCATGCAGGTGCTCTGCCAGCTGAGCTACAGCCCCTAAATTTTTTTTATCCGTAATGATAAAGGGTTTCACTATCAAAATATATATCTTCAATATTGTAATACTCTCGAGATTCTTCAGTAAATATTTGAATTAATATGCCTTTTAAACTAATCAAGAGCCAATTTGAATTTTCCCCTTCATAAATAAACTCATTTATTTTTAAATCTTTTTTTATTTTTTTTATTACTGAATTCATTTGAATCATTGAATTTGAGGAACATATAATTACCTTGTCATGAAAATAGTCAGATTGAAGTTGTAATACTTTTAAATTTGTTAATTTTTGAGTTAGCAACAAATCAACTATAGAATCGAGTAAAAAATTTTGCTTTTCTGATAACGTAAAAATTTGTGTCACTTATAAATATATTACCATGTATTTTAAAACCCACTATTCTTAAATTGAGGACATTTTGAAAAAAATTATCATCATTGGAGCTGGTGAAGTAGGTAACTTCCTAGCAAGTAAATTATCAAGTGAACAACATGACGTTACTGTTGTAGAGCAAAACCCAACAAGAGTAGAAGAGCTAAATTCGACACTTGATGCTCTTGTAATTAAAGGCAATGGTGGCAGTCCTTCTTCATTATTTCAAGCAGGGTCCGAAGAAGCTGATTTAATTATAGCTGTAACAGACGATGAAAATGTAAACATGTTGTCGTGCTATTTGGCTAAGAATATGGGAACAAAAAAATCTTTTGCAAGAGTTCAAGATAGTTCATTGAAAAATGAAATTGATGATCTAAATATAGATAAAATTATTGATCCATCTGAAAGTGCTTGTGATGAAATTGAAAAACTTTTATCAAGAGCTGGCATTTATGACATTCATGAATTTAGCAATGGAAAACTTCTGTCTGTAGGTGGTGTTGTAACTGAAAGCTCTCCTCTTATTGATAACAACCTTTCAAATATACATGAATTTGGAGGCAGAGATAATTGGCTTGTTACTGGATTTATGCGCGATGGAACTTCTTATATCGCAAATGGAGATACAAAACTTCAAGTTGATGACCATATCAAAATTATGGTAAAAAGTGGCGATATACAAACAGCTACATCCTTAATTGGCATCGAAACAAAAGATGAGATTAAAAAAGTAATAATTGTTGGCGCATCAAGATCTTCAGAGTTGTTGGCTGATAGACTTTATAAAAATTATGAAGTAGTTGTTATTGACGACAATAAAAAAGATTGTAATAGAATTGCTGAAAACAATTCACATGTAATCGTAGTACATAACGACCCAAAAGATCCATCAAACTTGCAAAATATTGGTGTGGATAAAAATTCTGCACTTGTTGCTCTAAGTAAAGACGATTCAAAAAATATTGTATGTTCATTAGTTGCAAATGCTTTAGGTGCGCCTGAAATTATTACCAGAGTAAATAAAATTGATTATCTTGAGCTACTTAAAGAATCTTCTATACAAGCTACAATTTCTACAAGAATAACTGCTGCAAATGCAATTTTGCAAGATGTTCGATCAGATCAAGTTACATCTGCACTAACTTTTGAAGATACTGAAGTAGAAGCTTTAGAAATAGTTCTTTCAAAGGAATGCTTAGTATTAGATAAGTCTCTAATTGAATTAGATTTACCTGAAGATTGTTTGATTGCAGGCGTGACTAGAAGAGATAATACTTATATTCCTTCTGGGACTTGGAAATTTGCAGAAAAAGACAAACTTGTGGTATTTACACTTCCAGAGTCTATAGAAAAAATTGAAGAAACTTTTTGTTAAAACTAAATGATTAAAGTTGTAGTTTTCATCAGTGGAGGGATTCTTCCAGTCCTAGCTTTAGCAACTATTCCAACAATATTTTATGCTTTTATGCAAAGCAATATAGAGTACTCTATCTCTCTAATTTTGTTAGCTATACTTACAATTTCAATTTCTTATTTAATTAGAAAATTTGTTTTACCTACTAGGCAACTTACTACAATTCAAGGATTTGGGGCTGTTGGTTTATCCTGGATTTTTATGTCTTTATTTGGAACAATTCCTTATGTTCTTTCTGGAATAGATTTAAGTTACACAAATATTTTTTTTGAAACAGTATCAGGTTTAACTACAACTGGAAGTTCAATTTTAACTGATATTGAGGCTGTTGATAAATCACTACTGATATGGAGATCAACAACTCAATGGTTAGGAGGAATGGGAGTAATTGTTTTAACAATTACCGTACTCCCTTTACTAGGTTCAGGAGGTATTAATCTATTTAAAGCAGAATCACCTGGACCGTCTGCAGATAGGCTAACTCCTAAATTTAAAGATACTGCAAAACTTTTATGGATTGTTTATATTTCATTGACAATTCTTGAGACAGTACTTTTATATTATTCAGGTCTAAATATTTATGATGCTTTTAACCATTCGCTTACTACATTGTCAACGGGTGGTTTTAGTACTTTTAATACATCCGTAAGTGAATTTTCCACTCTTTCGAAATTTATAATAAATATTTTTATGTATTTAGCAGGTACTTCATTCATATTGTTATTAAAAACAATTAGGTCTAGATCTTTTGGTGAGTTTTTTAAAAGTACTGAATTTTTATTTTATTCATTTATGGTAATTTCAACAGCTACAATTTTTCTATTTAAAACAATTACGCTAAGTGAAAATATTTTTGAAAGTATTAATAATGCTTTTTTTACATCCTTAACTTTAATTACTACAACTGGATTTACTAATTTAAATTATGAAAATTGGAATATTAATTACAAAACCTTTATTTTAGGACTTATGTTTCTAGGTGGCATGGCTGGCTCCACAGCTGGTGGTTTAAAAACTGTCAGGGTTATTGCACTTTTAAAATCAGTACGAAATGAAATAAGAAAAATATTTTATCCAAATGCAATATTTAAAATTAGAATGTCAAAATCTA
>Ga0255766_10003242_pt1 | contig 14183 bp, 32 predicted proteins | sample 071ome_23_FD_179966 | JGI IMG/M metagenome (GOLD analysis project Ga0255766, IMG submission 179966) | Coastal salt marsh microbial communities from the Groves Creek Marsh, Skidaway Island, Georgia - 071403BT metaG (version 2) | ecosystem: Environmental > Aquatic > Marine > Intertidal zone >... | reverse complement strand
ATGAGCAATGTCATGAGCAGCATCCATACGGTTGTTGTCCATTGCCTCATTCAGTTCTTCTAACATGAAACTAATGGCATTGATGTTGGAGAAGGATTCCTCCAACTTGTTCATTACATCCCAGTGTTTATTCATGGTTTCTCTCCTTTGTGCTTCATCAAACATTTCATCAGGATAGGGGAAATCAGTCATACATCCACTCCCTTAAATCAACAACATCATGCCACTCAAAAGGATACTCTTTCTGTTTGAGTTGTTCCCATTTCTCTTCTGCTTCTTCTTCAGTAAAATAGCATCCAATCCAATCGTCAGTATAAGGAGCAGGATAATAGTTGTATCCAGCAATCAAAAGATAAGGTTTCTGTTCTTCTTCAGTCATGCTACTCCATTTGCACTATCTTCAAAGTTGTTTTTATAATGGGCATTCATCTTTGCCCATTGAGCATCACGCTCTTTCCACTCCTGGTATTTCTTATCCAGGTCCTCATTCATAGTTAGATCATACTCGTTACAGAGTTTACGCTGTTCGTCTTCACTGACACAATCATTGAATACCAATGACATAGCACTAGAGCGAATGGACTTAGCATCCATTCCTACACAGAGGAGAAACTTTTCAAAAAGTTTGAAATATTGTTTACAGTTAAGGTCTGCTGCTGGTGCAGTGATGAGATAATGTTCCTCAGGGATAAAATCATCATCAGTCCAGGAGGATGATCCATATGTGGGTGTGAAGGTTGCATCAAACTTGAATTGGACTTCTGCTTCATACGTCATTGGGTTTCACCAAAGAAAAAGAACCATCTTTATTATCAATCCACTCTAGCACATCACCCTCCTTCCAGCCAAGCTTTTCCATCAACTCATCAGGAAATGTCAGGATCCCATCATCATCAATAACTAATTGGTATTTCATTTCATGTACTCATTTTCTTTTAACCACTTTTCAGTAAGTGGTGTTGGTTTGTATACATCCCACATGCTACCAGCAGCACATGCTTCTAATGCATCTTGAGTCATCTTCTCAGTTTTACCTGCCCAGATTGCTTCTGCTTCCCAAGGTACAGCAGACTTTGGATAATTATCTTCAGCAATATCTCTCCACAGTTTAGGGACATCCTCCTCTGGTTTGATGATAGCAATCATAGAATTCTTAATGCTACCTGCCATACAGTCTTGTGCAGCGTGCCATCCTTCATGTCTCATGACACTCATCAGAACATGAGGTCTATGCATAAAAGCATCATTAAGATAGAAGTTATTGCTGACAGTATGGTAAACACCACGATGTCCTGGTGGAAAATATTTTTGTGGGGCAAGATAAACCTTAACATCAACTAGTGTTAATGCATTCAGCATACGTTGAAATTCTTTAGCAATTGGATCCCAATCAGAATTAGGATACTTTTCTTTAAGAAAATCAATTCCCCAGATGGGTTCTACTCCATCAGTACATTCCCTAACCAACATGCATCCCATTGCACTCATAGTATAGTATCCCTTCATCTCAGGGGGATCTGCTGCAGATGCTGGGAGTCCTAAGAGCAATAAACTTGCAATAAATTTTCTCATAAAAAAAGAGGGGTATATACCCCTCAGTATATCACAGAGCATTACCTCTTGGCAATACCTCTTCAGGGAACACAAAGTTCTCATGTGGTTGATCTACAGGAGCCATCCAGGCACGGAGTCCTTCATTGAGGAGGATGTTTTTCGTATAGAACGTTTCAAACTCTGGATCCTCTGCTGCTCTGATCTCTTGTGATACAAAATCATAAGCTCTAAGATTAAGTGCAAGACCAATAATACCGATGCTAGAGGTCCAAAGACCCATAACAGGAACAAACAACATAAAGAAATGTAGCCAACGCTTATTGCTGAATGCAATACCGAAAATCTGCGACCAAAAACGATTCGCTGTAACCATGGAATATGTTTCCTCTTCCTGAGTTGGTTCAAATGCTTTGAATGTATTTGCTTGCTCACCATCTTCAAACAAAGTATTCTCTACTGTAGCACCATGGATGGCACAAAGTAAAGCCCCACCCAAGATACCAGCAACTCCCATCATGTGGAATGGATTAAGCGTCCAATTGTGGAATCCCTGGAGGAATAGAAGGAAGCGGAAGATCGCTGCAACACCAAATGACGGCGCAAAGAACCAACTGGACTGTCCAAGAGGATAGATGAGGAATACACTAACAAATACGGCAATAGGACCTGAAAAAGCAATCGCATTGTATGGTCTAATCCCTACTAGTCTGGCAATTTCAAATTGCCTGAGCATGAATCCTATAAGGCTAAAGGCTCCGTGGAGCGCCACAAAATTCCAGAGTCCCCCAAGTTGGAACCATCTGATGATATCCCCTTGAGCCTCAGGACCCCAGAGAAGAAGAAGAGAATGACCCATAGAATCTGCTGGAGTACTAACTGCCGCAGTAAGAAAGTTTGCACCCTCAAGATAGGAGGATACAATCCCATGAGTGTACCAACTCGTAACGAAAGTTGTCCCAGTAAGCCAACCACCAAGAGCAAGATAAGCTGTGGGAAAAAGAAGAAGTCCAGACCAGCCAACAAAAACGAAACGATCTCTCTTAAGCCAGTCGTCGAGTACATCGAACCATCCCCTTTGTGAAATAGGTTGTGAAAGTGTAGAAGAAGTCATAACCTCCTTTGTTATTTCTCATATTTATCTTAACATAAGTTAACAAGGAAGTAAATAGGTATTTGTGCAGATTAGTTTGTCCAAATATTTTTGAAGTAAATATCAACTTCAGTTAAACCAGACAAAGGAGCTTGGTCCTTTGTTATTGCCCAATCATAACAGAAGTCTATCATTTCTGTGGTAACTTTATCTACACCATACAATCTAGAAAATGCTGATGCTGCAAAATGAAACCTCCTTCTAATGGGCGGTCCCATTTCCCTTATAGTGTTCTGAGTCATAGTAACCTCCTTTCTTTGATCCAAAGTAAAGAGTGGCAATAACAAATGGTATTGCCAATACTACAAGAAATCTACCAAGTAAGTGTTCCATTATTTGTTTTTGAGTAGTTCTTCAATTTGTCTTCGAGTGTCTTCAGACTTTTTGTTTTCACGTTCACAATGTTTATATCCATGCTTTCCATGGAATATAAAATGACCTTGACAAATCATAGTCATACCAAAAAGGAATAGTGCTACTACTCCTATCCAATCTACAATGTGATGTTGAGCCATGGAAACATAGGGGGAATGACGCCAATAAGTCTTAAAAGTCCCTCAGCAAATAAAGCAAGAACCACCCAACCAACGCACATGCTAATGATGCTAGCATTACGATTGTGTCTTCTGATAGCTGCATCTATCATCTCCTGACATTCTGTACGAGTTATTAAAGGATCTGATTTTGTTTGCCCAGTCATGGGTTGTGATTCTTATTGGACTTAATTTGATTATATCCCCAGACTGCTAGGGTGCCGATACCTAGACCAGCAATACAACAAAGAAACATATGAAATAAGTGTTCGTAGGTTGAGTGATCAGTGTGGTTCATCCAAAATACATTACAGAAAGAGTAAAAATAAGAAAAATAAGAACTGTAAATATCATCAATCCTATGCCAGCCCAGATTACCCAGTTTGGCATAGGTTCATAATTATGATTATGAGACATGTACAGTACCAATCATTCCAGCCCCCTTGTGGGGACCACACCAATAAGTATAGTCACCTGGCTCTGGGAATGCAACCTCAAAGTCTTCGCCTGGTAACATTGCTAAACCTTCATGTGACCACTCAGGATGACCATCAACCACAACATTATGTGGTGGTAACATATTGTTAATAAAATGAACTGATTCTCCAGCAGCAATAGAAACCTCTGCTGGTTCAAATACTAGGTTGCCATTGGCACCCATCTGAACATCTACTGCCAATGCAGGAGCAGCAAAAAAGATTGAAGCAAGTAGTGCAAAAAGGAACTTCATTAGGTATTTGCAACTACCCTATCTATAAAAAAAGACCCCCCAAAGGGAGGTCTTTGTTAGGATATTCAGTTTTTAGTTATATCAACCAACAGCAGGTGCAGTCAGAGCAACAGGAGTGTTCTCTACAGCAGCAAGGTCAAGTGGGAAGTTGTGAGCATTTCTTTCATGCATAACTTCCATACCCAGGTTGGCACGGTTAAGAACATCAGCCCAGGTGTTAAGAACACGACCCTGTGAATCAATCACAGACTGGTTGAAGTTGAAACCATTCAGGTTAAATGCCATAGTGCTAACACCAAGAGCAGTAAACCAGATACCGACCACTGGCCAAGCAGCAAGGAAGAAGTGAAGAGAACGAGAATTGTTGAATGAAGCATATTGGAAGATCAAGCGACCAAAGTATCCATGTGCTGCAACAATGTTATAGGTCTCTTCTTCTTGACCAAACTTGTAACCATAGTTCTGGGACTCAGACTCAGTGGTTTCACGAACCAGAGAAGAGGTAACCAGTGAACCATGCATTGCAGAGAACAGTGAACCACCAAAGACACCAGCAACTCCAAGCATGTGGAAGGGGTGCATCAGGATGTTGTGCTCTGCTTGGAAGACAAGCATGTAGTTGAAAGTACCAGAGATGCCAAGAGGCATTGCATCAGAGAAAGAACCTTGACCAAAAGGATAAACCAGGAATACTGCAGATGCTGCTGCAACAGGTGCAGAATAAGCAACACAGATCCAAGGACGCATACCCAGTCTGTAGGAAAGTTCCCACTCACGACCCATATAGGCATAGATTCCAATCAGGAAGTGGAAGACAACCAGTTGGAAAGGACCACCGTTGTACAGCCACTCATCTAGGGAAGCAGCTTCCCAGATGGGGTAGAAGTGAAGTCCAATAGCATTGGACGAAGGAATAACAGCACCAGAGATGATGTTGTTTCCATACATGAGTGAACCAGCAACGGGTTCACGAATACCATCAATGTCTACAGGAGGTGCAGCAATGAAGGCAACAATGAAACAGATAGTGGCAGCAAGCAGGCAAGGAATCATCAGGACTCCAAACCAACCAACATAAAGACGGTTGTCAGTGGAGGTTACCCAATTGCAGAACTGTTCCCAAGTATTTGATTGTCGTTGTTGTGAAAGTGTAGATTGCATTTTTTTGAACTAAGAAGTAAAACCATCAGGGAAATGGTGGAGTTACTATGCTCCAGTCACCCTCAGACTGGATATGAGAGACTGTGTTTATACTCCCCATAGGTCTCGGTTAGGAAGAGTGTAACAACTGTTAAAGAACTGTTATATTCCTTAACTTGTTGATGTATTTATCATACCACTAGGACCTGCCTCTGTCAAGGGTTTCACCTAAATAAACTTAGTTTGGACACTGCCATGCAAAAACTTGTAAATGTAATTGCATTATTATCAGGTTTAACATCACTAACATTAATTGCTGGAAGTTCTTATGTTCTTCTCAACAAAGATGTTTTAATTGAAGAGGCTAGAGGTAAAGTAACTGCTGCTGTAGCTGAAGCAGTTGCTGGTGCTCTACCAGGACTCTTGGATGCTGCAATGCCAAAGATGCCTGAACTACCTAAAACAACTGGTCCAGCAATTCCTATTGGAGAAGCAGGTCCTAATCTGAGACTTCCATAACCATGACTACTACAAGAAGAAAAAAGAATAGAGATGTTGAAGGAAAATTCTTTTTATATGTTTTCTTCTTCCATCTCTGGAGTGGCATTGTAGGATTATTTACTGATGGAGATTCGTGAAATTAAAATAAGGGAAATCAATATTCCTGAATGGACCTTCAGTGATCCACTCCAATCTCTTCCATATGCACCACCAGTAACAGTAAACATTGGCATTCCAATAATAGATATCCCTGGATGTGTTGAGGCACATGAAGCAGGCAATGGATCTAAAACTCTTTCTGAAGATGATCCAAATGGTATGCTGACTTTTTGTGATGGAAGTATTCCATCATTTAATCCTATTAATTTTGAACCTAATCAAGTATTACCAACTCAAAAACCAAAGGTAGACACAAAGCAACCTAAACCTCCCTCTGCTCCTGATCTACCGATACCTAAATCTCCTCCTGCTACTGCTAAGGTAGATTGCCCTACAGCAGCACAAGCAGCTAAAGAACCTGTTGGTACATACATTGAAGGGTTCAGAAAGAAAGTTACTGACTATCAGTTGATTGGCAATCAGTGTATTCAGATCACAGAAAAAGTTCCCATCCCAGAACAAATCATTGCTGGTCTTCCTAGTCCTGGATCTGTTGTAACCACTGGTGGTATTGCTGTAGTGGCTACAGCATCAGCACTCATGGCAAAACCGTTGGCAGACATCCTACTAAAGGTTGTCAAACCAACGGTTAAGAAAGTAATGAAAAAGATTGCTACTATCAGGGGGAAGACACCTGAGGTTTTATCTGTAAAGGAGCGCCAAGATCTTCAGCGCGAGAGGACTGAGGCAATTCGATCTCTGAAGAAGGTTTTGAAACCGAAGGGATAGAGTGAATGTGTGGTGCTATGGCATTTTTATTCATCACAACTACATCAGCACACACTTTATAGTAAGGTGATTTAGGATGAAACATAATACCTTGCTTCATTAATTCACCACAATTTTTTAATCTTGCAATCTCAAAATCTAATCTCTTGTTAGCAGCTTGTTGTTTCATTAGTGAAATGTTAGCAGCAGCTGCTTCTTTACATTGGTCTTGTAGCTTCTTGTCTTGTGGGATAGACCAAGTAGCACTAACACCTAATGAAAGATTATAGTTATCCTTCTGTCCTGTTCTGGTAGGAACAGTATATAAGATGTTGCCAGGATTATCTAGAGACCCATCATCATTCAGGTCTCTCATATCATATACTGGATCGTTATAGTATGGTTCATAAGGTTTCTGCATTGAACCAGAACCAGTAACAAATGGAGTGATATTCAGAGTTGGTCCTTGGCATTGGATTCCACCACCATAGGTGTTGGTAATATAAGGTCCTTGTAAGACTTGGATGGCTTGGTTAGTGACACTACCAGAGGAATTAGCAACAGGAGCAGCAGTGGCACTCACCCCACCAACTGTTTCAGCAATAGCAGAAGTAGGAGATAAACTAATACAGATTCCACTGATTATTGTGTGAAGATACTTGTTGTATCTGTGACGCTTTGAATTTCTGTTGTTCTTTGAATTATTGTTTGATTGCTCAGACCTGGACCCTGATAGGTTTCTGTGAACTGAAACGCTGCTCCTGGTGTTGTTTGAGTAAATGTTGGTTTGCTTGTTACTCCAGTCCATGATGATGTCACCCCATCTATAGTTACATTAGTTGCTCCAGTTCCAGGTGAAAGATTACCTGATACTGAGATTCCACTCCCAGTTACAGAGTATTGATACCCTGTGTTATAGTCTATTGAATTTATAGTTTCTGTTACTGTGCTTGTTGTTTCTGTGTGAGAGGTCATGGATCCCTGTGTAAAATTAGGGACTACAGGGACAGCTTGTGCTGCCCCATGCAAAGCACCCAAAATTAATCCAAGACCAATTGCTTCTGATAATCTAGTCATGATTATTTACTAGATTATCTGATAGTGATTTCAGACACAAATTGTCCTGTTGCTGAAGTTCCAGCACCACCAGCAGTCAACGACATTGTGCCAGCAGAATCGATGCTGCCAGCGAGAGACCCAGCCACCCCGCCAGCAGTGGTTGTGACACTTCCAAATGCGGGTAGGGTTCCAACCACACCACTAGAAACGGTTGTTCCTGTTGGGATTGCATCTCCTGAGTTGAATGTCTCAGTAAAAGAAAAGGCACTCCCATCAGTTGTCTGGGTATATGTGCCAGCATTCATAGTGGCAGCAGCAGTTCCCGAGGGTGCTGTAAGACCACCTAGAGTAGCAGAGACATTATTGCCACTTACAGAATAGGTAGAACCTAGACGAGTTGCCTGAGATGCTGCAGCATCAACAGTCAGTTGAACGCTAGAACTATGTTTTGTAATAAGATCAGCATTTGCAGGTGCTGCCATCAGTAACATTCCAAAAGCAATCAATGCTCTTTTCATACAACTAATTATAGAGTCTGTATTATTTAGACTAAAGCAAGTGTTGTGGAACCTATACCAACAACATTGAATATGATTCCAACTGGAGTTGCACCACCACCAATCTCAAAATCTATTGTTACTGCATACTGACTTTCTGTGCTAATAAATCCTTTGCGAGCAGTAACAATACCAGATGACTCTATATTTCCAACCACATTCAATTGAATGTTTTCATTTGGAGTATCTGTACCAATTCCAACTGCTCTAGTAGTAGATAATCCAGTTGATCCTGGAAAATTTGTATAAATCCAATTAGTATCACCTGCTGGACCTTGAGGACCTTGGAAACCTTGAGCACCATCAGCAGGACCTTGCACTCCCTGTGCACCCTGAACTCCTTGGAAACCTTGAGATCCTTGAACACCTGTAGCACCCTGGAATCCTTGGTTTCCTTGAGCACCCTGAACTCCCTGATTACCTGGGGGTCCTTGAATACCCTGTGCTCCTGGATCACCAGGAGCTCCTTGTACTCCTTCTACACCAATAAATCCTTGGAATCCTTGGAATCCTTGTGGTCCAATTGCTCCTTGTGGTCCACCAGGAAGTCCATCATTTCCATTAGCTCCTTGTGGTCCTATTGGTCCTTGTGGTCCACCAGGAAGTCCATCATTTCCACTAGGTCCTTGTGGTCCAGTTTCTCCTTGAGATCCTTGTGGACCCTGAAAACCTTGAGGACCTTGAACACCTTGAGGACCATCTGCACCAATATATCCTGCAGTTCCTTGTACTCCCTGAAAACCTTGAGAACCTTGAGGTCCCAGTTCACCCTGAGGTCCAATGAATCCTTGTGGACCTTGAACACCTTGAGGACCTTGAACACCTTGAGGACCTAAAAATCCTTGAGCACCTTGAGGACCACCAGGAAGACCAGCACCACCCTGAGGTCCAACCAATCCCTGAAAACCTTGTGGTCCTAATTCACCTTGAGGACCTTGGAATCCTTGAAATCCCTGAAATCCTTGAGCACCATCAGCAGGTCCTTGAACACCTTGAGCACCTTGGAATCCTTGAAATCCCTGTGGTCCTCTAAGACCCTGAGTAACAGATGAGGTGTATTCTTGACCTCTTATCTCAGAAGCATAATTCTTATTTGGTATAAGGGATACCTTAAAATATTGATCTGCCATTATGCAACACCTGGATCTACTCTAATACTTCCCTCAGCAATTCTAGTTTTAAAATTAGTTGAAGTATTTGTTATTGCCACATCATAAACAAAACTACCACTAAGTGGGGCAGTTTGTTCTGGGGTCAGTGAAATTTCCAACTTACCATCAGAAGCTGGTGCAATAGTAGTTGTTGCAAAACTAACAGTTGTTGGAGAAGTAAAATCCTTCTTTAGTTTTGCCTCAATGGTATAGTCTGCCAAATCAATTTTATTGTCATCTTGATCTGTTACAATAAATCCTGCAACAAAACTAGACCTTTGATTAACAACTAAGTTTATTTTTACTGGAGCAGTCATTAATATTATAGTCTTTAATAGTACTATTTAGATTATTCTGCTGGAGCATGTGCAAAATAATATATCTCATCTAAAATTTTACTCAACTCATCATACCTTGTAGTATCCATATGTTGTAAAGTTTTTACTTGTTCCTTTCTAACAATTGATTCTACTTCTTGCCATTGTCTATTTGTCATTAATTTACTCCACTAGAGTTCCATGTGCTCTACGAATTTCTCTGAGTTCCTCAAAGTCTTTCTGTTTGGTTCCACCATCATATGCCCAGGCATATCCCTCAGTAATCATTTGCTCATTGAGGGAGAGTTCTGCATCTCCAATGTAGAGCCACCCGAGAAGACGCCCATACTTACCCATACCGCCAACAAGCTCAGTCCTAATAATGAGATCATCGTCACCAGAGATAGCACCTTCAAGCTTGTCCTTAAGCCAGTTGGTGGCATCGTATCCCAGTGCCTTCTCTTCATCATCTCTAGTTCTTTTTTCTGGAGTGTCAACTCCTGCCACTCTAACTCTTTCTTTTTTATATAAGTCAAAACCCAAGTCAATCGTGACATCAATTGTATCTCCATCAAGAACTCTATTGATCTCGATTACTCTAAAATTGTAGCAGCTCTTCCTGCTTGGTGGTGTCATTGCTCCCATTACTTTTTCTTTCCTCCATTCTTAGCTTTCTTTGCTGTTGCGTTACCTTGGTTCTGCTTCTTGTTGTTTGCAGTGCCCTTCTTGCCCTTGTTCGCGGACTTGGACATCTTCTTCTAATTCCTTAAATGATAGGCGTAGAATATATATAACACAATATAGAGTAAATGCTAGTCCACAACAGAGAAGTATGATGACACTCCAGACTGGTTCTTCTGTCATCAGTCACAGTCCTTCATCATAGTGGCAACATCTCCACCAATATCAGCACCCTTGTCTTGTGCAAACATTGCTACCCATCCTGCTGCTAACCATCCAACATAAGGAATACCAGTAAACCATGGAGCAGCTGCAGCACCTAAACTAGCTCCCACCATTCTCCCTGCATTTTCTCCACCACCTTCCGCCTTGATACACTCTATCTTTTGGGCAGTCAACTTTCCCACTTCACCACCCTGGAGATGTCTTGCTCCATCCATAGTATATTCTTCTTGCTGAATTATATTAGTCTTACCACCAATACCAAAGAATCCATTCTTCTTATCAATTATTTTTGAAGTGCCCATAACCTTGGGATCATTGGCACTATAATTAATTTTATACCCATCCTTTCCTGCCTCTACTTGATATGAAGTATAGTCTCCAACAGGAAGATTTATGATTGGAAGTTGATCTCTACTTAGAATGTGACCCAAAATTCCCAGGTGTGCAACGCCAAAAAAGGTCCCCACAGTGAGTGCTACCCACTTAAATGGAGACCTTGTAGTTGTAGTCTTTAATGTTTTTTGTTTGGGGTCCATAATTTTTTGGAGGAATGAAAAGGTTCCCAGTGCTCCCAGCCATATTTATGGACAAAATAAATGCCCATTATAGGAACAATGCTTAGGGCATATGACATAATGCCAAGTGCCCATGGATTCTCCATCACATGTCTAACAAAAACATTCATTACTCTGAAAAAATAGAAACTAAAAAGATAAACACACCAAACATACAAAAGAAAAACAGTATTCCTAGTTGAACTGCCATCCTTGTTCTAAGTCTTTTAATTCTGAATAATATTCACATGGATATTCCATAGCAATTGGATCACCATTTATCATCATATCAGTTCTACAAATTCCATTGCCAATTTCCATATGACCAACAATAAAAAGAGTCATTAATAACATGGGTTTATACCGTAGGCATGATAGGGGGTTCTTGTTTCTTATCTGGAGCAACACCAGTAATCTGAATTGGTGCTTGTTCAATACGAATAGTTTGAGCAGGTGCAGTTTGTGCTGCAGCAGCAATCAGTTTTTCTAGATCTGCTTTGGAGATACCTCCACCAGCAGCACCCATCTTCATTGTACCATCTCCAGATTTCTTTGCAGTCTGAACACCAAAGGTAGCTAAAACCCCAGTAAAGACAGATGCAATGAAAGTGGGATCAAGTTTCTGCTCAGGGATACCAAGAGCAGCAGGTAATTTAATGTATGCAAGAGTGAGAATACCACCAGACCAGATAAGAATACCAAGTCTAACCATTGTGCTGATTGCTTCTAACTGACCTTCATGATCATCAGCAGCTGCTTTCAGCTTACCTATAAAACCTTTCTTTTTTTCTTCCTCTTTCAGAGGTTCTTTTACTTCTTCTGGCATTAGTATAGGATGACATGCAATCCTATTTATTTTTTTAGATCTGGAAAATAAGTTTTATATAATTCTAATGCTTCTTGATGTTTTCCTTTGTTGGTGAGATTTTTTACTTCTTCTAAAATCCTTTTCTTGAATTCCTCTGAAGGTTCTGCCATTATGGGAGAATTCAATGGACTAGGATATTTATTAAAAAACCCCCTTTCAGGGGGTGTATTTACTGTCAGCAAATCACCAAATTCCAGGAATGAGTTGACCAGTTGTGAGGTAAGAACCAACACCAGCAACAAAACCAATCATTGCCAGGCGTGCATTGAGGATCTCTGCCTCAGGGGTGAATCCAAATTTGTCCATTTTAGTTCTCCTTAGTAATGTTTGTGAAGTTTAGGGGCAAGGTAAGGACGACTAAAGACTTCTGAAATAGGTAAAGTTTTTAGTTCTTCCTTTTGTTCTGGAGAAAGGGATCCCCAGCGAAGTTTAGCAAGGATATATTTAAGCATCAATCTTTACGAGCATAAGTTTTTAGATATTCAAGCACTGTCTGTGGATCACTCACTTCATAAGGATCATCAGGACAGTTTCCAACCTTTCCAGGTTCTTCAAAGAGTTGTTCAATCTCACCATCATTAACAACCATTGCATACCTCCAGGATCTATGACCAAATCCTAGGTTCGATTTAGTGACAGACATACCCATAGCATAAGTAAACTCACAGCTACCATCAGGGATAGGTTTGACATTTTTAATTCCTTGCTGTTTAAACCAAGCATTCATTACAAAAGAATCATTTACAGAGAGGCAGTAAATTTCATCAATACCAAGTGCTTGGAAGTCCTCATACATTTCTTCATATCCAGGAAGTTGGAATGTAGAACAGGTAGGAGTAAATGCTCCAGGAAGAGAGAATACAACCACACGCTTGCCAGAGAACAAGTCAGAAGTGGTTACTTCTTTCCAATAGTATAGGTCAAATTCCTCATCATAGTGACGAGTTTTGAAAGTTACTTCAGGTACTTTGCTCATTGTTTGGTTTACTTGGTTCAAAAGGTGTACGAGTTTTGTTTTTAATTACAATAAAGGCATCACTTTGGTAAGTAGTAGTCCCAAATTGTTTTGCCCATTTAGGATTAGCATCTGGTGGTTGTTTGATACCACTGGTAGCAACACCACCAATTTCAATTACAATATCATCACTTGCAGTGTCCCATCCAAGAACACTCATTGCTTTGATTAAAGAATCTTCAGTGAGTACAGTCACAGATTCTCTTCCTGCTCAGTCAGGATGACACAATCAGATGTTGGATATGCAACACAAGTGAGAACATAACCCTCTTCCATCTGTTCATCATCAAGGAAAGATTGTTCACTATTATCTACGGTGCCAGAGATGAGTTTTCCTGCACAAGCTGAGCAAGCACCTGCTTTACACGAAAAAGGAAGATCAACACCTGCTTCTTCTGCTGCTTCAAGAATATACTGATCATCTGCACATTCAATTTTGGTTTCAGACCCATCAGGGGATTGAAGGGTAACACTAAAGATAGTCATTAGTAAGTTTCAGATAATTGGTTTACTGAGTGTGCCAACAAAACAAAGAAGGCAACTGAAGTAATTGTAAAGATAAATGGAGCCATTGTCAAGAGATTCCAAAGAACAAGTTGCCAGTTAGAGCATAGGACAGAGCTCCTGCTATGATCCCCATCATTGCCCAACGACCATTATACATTTCAGTCATTTGCATGGGAGTCAAAAGACCTTTACGGTTATACTCTTGGTACACCATCTGGGGTTCTTTTGCCCACATGTTCTGCTGCCCAAACTCATTCTTTGTTACAGTCATAATACTTTGTAAAGATTTACAACATTATATAGCAAAAATAAAGAGGGGTCAAGCCCCTCTTGTTATTGTATCATGACAAACTAAGTATGAATACTCAATTAAATTTTTTTAAAAATTCTCTATTCTTTTTTATAAATCCAGTACAGTAAGAATTAACATCAAGTTGCATTTCATAATGAGCATGAAGATGAATACTTTCAATAATGATTAAAGATACTAACAAAAGGGTTGGAATCAACCATAATTCATTTGCTAATTTTTTAATACTAAACTTACTTTTAGGAATTAGTTTACTCATAATAAAAAGGGGACCCTAAGGTCCCCAATGTTTATCTGATTAAATCAGAAGCTATACTTGACACCTGCCTTAGTGCCATAACCACGGTCAACACCAGCAACGCCAGAACCGACGAAGCTGACTTCACCATAAACACCCAGGTTCTCAGTAGCAGCAACGCTCAGACCTGCCTTACCAGAAGGAACAGTGTCAGCAGCAGCACCGT
>Ga0255766_10003232_pt1 | contig 14222 bp, 16 predicted proteins | sample 071ome_23_FD_179966 | JGI IMG/M metagenome (GOLD analysis project Ga0255766, IMG submission 179966) | Coastal salt marsh microbial communities from the Groves Creek Marsh, Skidaway Island, Georgia - 071403BT metaG (version 2) | ecosystem: Environmental > Aquatic > Marine > Intertidal zone >... | reverse complement strand
AATATTCAAAAGGCAATACAAAAAACTATAAAGAATTATTAAACCAAGGTGCAATTATTATTGATGTAAGAACAGAGTCAGAGTATAAATCTGGTCATATAAAGAATTCAATAAACGTCCCTTTAAAAGATTTAACCTATCGAATTAATGAATTTGATAAAAAGGATAATATAGTAACTGTTTGCGCTGCAGGAATTAGGGCTGAATCTGCAAAAAAATTTTTTGAATCAAGAGGCTATAATGTTGCAAATGGAGGCAGATGGACAAACCTCAAGGATTTAAGCTAATGAAAAGATATTTCTTATTTTTTTTATTGATTCTTTCTTGTAACGAGAATGAAATTATTTATTGGGAGAATTATGATGAAACCGATGAAATAGTTGAAAATTCTGATCATGAAATAACAAGGATGAGATATAAGAGAATTCAATCTATCTCAAATGATAAAAATGAGATTTTTAGACCTTTTCATTCTTTTCTTAAATCATATAATATTGAATTCCATAATTCAATTAAAGAACACATACTAAATAAGGATATATCATACATTCAAAATAAAATAGATGAAGACTTATTTGGTTATGAAGATCTAGTCAAGTTTTTTATTTATAGAATCTATAAATATGAAATGAATAAGGACTTATACTTAAATTCTATAATATCTCTTAACCCCAATGTTATTTCAGAAGCAAGAGAGTTAGATAAAAATAAGCCTGATAACCCTCTTTACGGAATTCCAATTCTTGTAAAGGATAATATAAATGTTGAAGATATGATTACATCTGCTGGTGCATCCGTTTTCAAAAATAACTTAGTTAATGATGATGCAACAGTAATAAAAAATTTGAAGAATAATAATGTGTTAATTCTAGGAAAACTGAATATGAGTGAATGGGCATATTACTTTTGTAGACCCTGCCCTGTAGGTTACAGTTCTCTTGGTGGACAAACTCTTAACCCATATGGAAGAAAAATTTTCGAGTCAGGAGGATCTAGCTCAGGAAGCGGTGTTTCAATTGCAGCTAATTTTGCTGTAGCTTCTATTGGATCTGAAACTTCAGGTTCAATTTTATCACCATCATCAAAAAACTCTTTAGTAGGACTTAAACCCACTATAGGTAATATAAGCAGAAACGGAATAGTTCCAATATCTAGCTTCTATGATACTTCTGGACCAATGACAAATAATGTTTTAGATAATGCTATTATTTATAATTCAATGATTGGATTTGATCAATATGATGAACTAAGTAAAGAATCTAGTGAAATAAATTTACAGGAAATGCAAAAATTTGAATCATCTAGTGTAAAGATTGGTTACTCTTCTAGATATATAGCAGATTCTTTGTTTATGTCTACAATTAATGATTTAAAATCTGTAGGAATAAATAATATATCATATAATTCATATAATAAATCGCTCCCATACTTTAGGGGAATTCTAACTTCAGATATGAAACGAGATTTGCCTAAATATATTAATCAATCCGCTAATGAAAACATTGTTGTTAAAAATGTTTCTGATATAGTAAAGTTTAATAATACAGACACTGTTACTCATGCTCCTTACAATCAATATATTTTTAATGAGATTGTAAATGATGAAGTTTCTGACATTGAGCTTGAAGAGATGAAGAAATTAACAAAGACAAGTGCAAGAGAGTTCTTAAATGAATTAATGATCAGTTATAATTTTGATGTATTTGTTTCCGTAGATAATACTATGGCTGGTATCGCTGCAGCAGCTCATTTCCCAGCATTAACAGTTCCAATGGGCTATAGAAAGAATGGTGAACCATCAAACATAACATTTATTTCAAGTTCAAATAATGAGCAGCTTTTATATAATGTTGCGTATCTATTTGAAAAAAAATTTAAGAGACGAAAACCTCCTAAAAATTATAATTAACTTTATTAAAATTTAAATAAATTAACTATGAAAAAAATATTTATACTATTATTATCAATCGGAATGATTTCACTTTCATGTGAATCAACTAACACATCTCCACAAGTAATTGGATTTACTTCTAGTGAAGATACAAAATCTGATATAGTAGCTGGTCCTAATGATATTATCTCTGTTTGGGAATCTTACATTGATGCTCACAATTCAAGAGATATCGAAGGTATTCAAGCTCTAAACTCAGATGATATTTCTGTTTACGGACCTGCTGGTGAAGTAATTGAGGGTAACGAATCACATATTGAGTTTTTAACTCAATGGTTTGATGCTAATAATCCTAATTGGACAATACAATGGGCTATATCTAATACAGGTGAAAATGTCAATGGAGAAATATCTGACTTTGTAACTGCTGGTCATGAACTAACTTTAAGTGTTGAAGGTCAAGAAATTACTGCTTACCAAGTTATTGACGCAATGATAAGCGATGGAAAAGTTGTAAACTTTAACGTCTATCAACAAGAAAGAGGTCAATCTTCTAGCGAATAACTAAAAGGCTTCAAATGAAGCCTTTTTATTTTATATATAGACTGATTACAGTTGCACTAATTGCTTTTTTTATATATGAGACATCTATTTTTAACAGTTTTATTAATAGCTTCTATATCATTTAATATTATAGGTTTAATGATTGTTTCTAATCTATTAAAAGAATTTCTAAGTCCTTACCTCTTAATTTGTTCAGGTTTGGTTTTATTATTTGTTACATTGATTTTGTATCTAAAAAAATAATAAATACTATGATAATCAATAACTTATAAATTATTTGATGAAGTCAAAGAGAAATTAAAATTAATGAATACAACCAATTTTGTAACACTTTAATAATAAATGAGAGATTTTCTTAATTATGGAGACTCATTATATATTAAATTTTTAATAATAACTGTTTTATTTATAGTTATTTGGAAATTATTTTTTCAAAAAAAAAATAATAATAAATGAAAAATCCAGTAAAATATTTTAGTAGCATTATCCTTATTATATTATTGCTAATGTTAATATTCAATATTATATCATATTAAATTACTTGCTATATTTAGGCTTAATCTTAAATTAATTTAAAATGAGAAAACTAATTACAATTATTGCAATATTGTTTATAGGTTCTACCTATGGGCAAACTGCTATGTCGCGAACAATAGAGGTTAAAGACGGTCAAATGTCTAAGTTTATTGAGATGGCAGGAAAAAAAACAAAAATGTATAATGGTTCAGATGCAGATACTCAGTTCTATACTTGGAGAATCTTAACTGGTCCTAATGCAGGAAAAATATGGAGAGTTGAAGTAGGCGAATCATTAGCCTCTTTTGACGAAAATCCATATGACTCTCCAGGAGGTAAATACTGGCAAAAAAATGTTGGTCCAACTATTAAGGATAATAATTCAAATAGAACTGTTATTTGGGGAAGAGCAAATGGTGCATCTTGGTCTCCTGATGAGCCAACTGGTGACCTTATGAGAAGAGCAATTTTTTATTCTTATAAGAGTTCACATGAAGAAGATTTTTGGAGATATAGACAAAGAATAGCTAAAACAAGAGAAGCGCATAATGATCAAAGTCTTCCTGCTACAAGTGTTTGGTGGTGTGGTTCAGGATGTGATGGAAATACTGTTGTAGTATTCTTCAGCCATTCCGGTTATGAAGATGCTCTTAATGATCAACAAAAAAATCAAGCTCTATGGGATAAATATGATGAAATTTATGGTGAAGGATCACACGAGCAAGATGTAAATAGAATGATTGAATCTCTGGAGCCAAATAGTCAAAGAACTAGGCATTTAATGCTTATACCAGAGGCTAGCTCAGGAAATTAATATTCTCTCAACTTTTAAAAAAGACCTCAACTAGGGGTCTTTTTTTTTATATTTAATAGATGCTGAAAATTGCCTTTCATCAAAATTACATTCATCCACTTGATAAAAATCATAGGTTTCCGATGATTAAGTATGAATTAATTCCTGAACAACTTTTAAGAGAAAACACATGCTCACCTGATAATTTTTTTGAGCCTGGAATTATTTCGGATGAAATTGTTTTGAAAACACATGAAGAAGAATACTTTAAGAGATTTACAAATCTCAATCTATCAAAAAAAGAGGTTAGAGAGATTGGTTTTCCTTTAAGTAAAGAGCTGGTAACTAGAGAAATGACAATTGCACAGGGTACAATAGACTGTGTTAATTATTCATTAAAAAACGGAATATCTATGAATATTGCAGGGGGAACCCATCATGCATTCTATGATCGTGGAGAAGCATTTTGTATGTTGAACGATCAAGCTATTGCTGCAAAATACCTTATTAATAAAAAACTTGCTGAAAAAATTATGATTATTGATCTTGATGTTCATCAAGGAAATGGTACTTCATCAATTTTTAGTGAAAATAAAGACGTATTTACAATATCTTTTCATGGTAAAAAAAACTACCCATTTAGAAAAGAAAAAAGTGATATTGATGTCGAATTTGATGATAATACTGATGATCAATTCTATTTAAATAAACTAAAAGATCTTATACCGAATGCTATTGAAAATTTTAAACCAGATTTTATTTTTTACTTATCAGGTGTTGATGTTCTTAATAACGACAAATTGGGTAGACTTGGTTTATCGATAGACGGATGTAAAGAAAGAGATAAGTTTATTTTAGAATTGTGTAATAAAAACTCAATACCTGTTCAAGTATCTATGGGCGGAGGATATTCAGAGCTTCTAAAGAATATAATTGAGGCACACTCAAATACTTTTAGATTGGCACAAGAAATTTATTTTTAATAAATTGAAATCAATAAATATGTTTAAAAAACCTCTTTTACTTTCTATCTCTGCTCTCCTATTATCATGTTCAAATTCTATTGAATTGGGTGGGATACTAGATGAAGTTGAAGTCTTAAGAGATAATTATGGGATAAACCACATCTATGCTAATAACCAAAATGATCTTTTCTTTATGCAAGGTTATTTGGCTGCAAAAGATAGATTATTTCAATTTGAAATATGGAGAAGACAAGCCACAGGTACTGTTTCAGAAATATTTGGTGAAGATGAGCTTGAAAGAGATATAGGAACAAGATTATTCAAGTTTAGAGGAGATATAAAAGATGAATTAAATCATTATCACGAAGATGGTTTTGAAATTGTTTCCTCATTTGTATCCGGAGTAAATAAATATATTGAAGAGGTTAATACAAATCCAGATTTATTGCCCATTGAATTTGAGATTTTAGGAATTAAGCCAGAGCTATGGACTAATGAAGTTGTAATTTCAAGACATCAGGGACTTCTCGGAAACATTCAGGAAGAATTAAACATTGGTAGAGCAGTTTCTTTAATTGGAGAGGATCTAGTTAAAGATTTGTTATGGCTTCACCCTAAAGAGCCAACATTAAAATTACCTGATGATATTACTTATGAGGACTTAAAACAGGATATCTTAAGATTATACGATGCATATCGTGACCCAATTGAATTTAAAGAAAGGTACATACTAGAAAAATACAGAAATGATGATAAGCTTGTAGATATTTTTCAAGATGATATAATAAATGACAAATACTCTATTGGAAGTAATAATTGGGCAATATCAGCTGAAAAATCTGAAACAAACTTTCCTATTCTAGCTAATGATCCACATAGATCTCTATCAAACCCTTCTCTAAGATATATGGCACATCTAGTAGCACCTGGATGGAACGTCATAGGGGGAGGTGAACCAGAAATACCCGGAATCTCAATTGGACACAATGGTATTGGAGCATGGGGACTAACTGTTTTTAGGACTGATGCTGAGGACTTATATATTTATGATCTAAACCCAAGAAACTCCTACCAATATTTTTATAATGGTCAGTGGAATGAGTTTGAGATCATAGAGGAAACAATTAAAGTTAAAGGAACTGAGGATATTGATATTAATCTTTTTTATTCAGTTCATGGTCCCGTAACGTTTATAGATACTAGGAGAAATAAAGCTTATGCAGTCAAAAATGGATGGTCAGAAATTGGAGGATCACCATACTTAGCATCACTTAGAATGGATCAAGCTAAAACCTGGGATGAATTTAGAGAAGCCTGCACATATTTTAATATTCCAGGAGAGAATATGGTTTGGGCTGACAAATATGGTGATATCGGATGGCAAGCTGTCGGAATAGCTCCAATTAGAAAAACTCATAGTGGAATGGTACCTGTTAGTGGTGATGGCAGTAATAAGTGGGAAGAGTATCTCCCAATAATTGAAAAACCTAACCTATATAATCCAGAAATAGGTTATATATCTACAGCAAATCAAAATGTAACTCCTGAAGATTATAATAAATGGGAAGCAATAGGATTTGACTGGGCAGACCCTTATAGAGGTGACAGAATAAATAAAGTTCTTGAGAGTAAAGAGAAATTTAATTTAAAAGAGATGCTTGATCTACAAGTTGACTATTATTCAATTCCTTCTGAACAGATTATAAATCTTTCATCTGGACTTATCTCTAATAACATGGAATACTTTTCTATGCTTGAGAAATGGGATAAAAAGCTATCTAAATCTTCTATAGAGGCTGGAATATACATAGAATGGCAAAACCAGCTATTTTTAGAGGTAAGCAAAAAATTTATACCGGAAAAAGTAAATAAATATTTAGAGATGCAGCTTTTTAAGGTAATTGAAAAAATTTCTAAAATGAATATTAATGAAAAAAAAGAACTTTTGAACAAAACCTTTAATTCTTCTATAGATAATTTAAAAGAAAAATTTGGAGAAAATCCTGATAATTGGGTCTATGGTCAAGAAGATTTCAAACATGTCAAAATATATCACCCCCTAGAAAAAGTTGTAAATGATTCGATTAGAGACATAATTGGACTAAAATCATACCCAAGAGGAGGTGATGGATATACCCCAGGATCAACTTCTAACTCATTAAATCAAAGTTCAGGAGGTAGTTTTAGAGTAATGATTGATACTGGTAATTGGGATAATAGCTTTGCAACAAATTCTCCAGGTCAATCAGGAGATCCAGATAGTAAATTTTATAATAATTTATATGGGGATTGGGCTAATGATGTATACTTTCCCCTTTTGTTTTCAAAGTCCAAAGTTCTATTAAACCTTAGTGAAAGAACAGTATTTAAACCAAAGAATTAATCTTTATAGATTTTAATTGTGATGTTTCCCTCATTATCAATATGAGCCCTATACATTCCTGCTGTGTTAAATTCCATTGCAACATTTCCATTTTTATCAAGACCAATAACTCCGCCATCTCCACCTGTAGCTTTCACTTTGTCTAATGATTTTTTTGATGCATCTATAATGTTTTCATTTTTATAAATCATTTGTGCAGCTATATCATATGCAACAACATTTCTTATAAAATGTTCTCCCCATCCTGTTGCTGAAATTCCACAACATTCATTATTTGCATAGTTTCCAGCTCCTATAATAGGCACATCCCCTATTCTACCCCAAATTTTATTTGTGGTACCACCAGTTGAGGTTCCAGCAGATATATTTCCATTTATATCAATAGCAACACTCCCTACAGTTCCATATTTTGAGTCTTTTATAAATGGGTCTTCATATGAGATACTATTTCTATCCTTAAGTCTTCTAAGAGAGTTAAGCCTTCTCTCAGTAATAAAGTATGAATTAGGAACAGTATCAATTCCCTTCTCAATAGCAAAGTCATCGGCACCTTTTGATGATAGCAAAACATGAGGAGATTTTTCCATCACAGCAATTGCAGCAGATATTGGATTTTTGATATAACTAGATCCTGCTATTGCTCCAGCATTTAGATTCTCACCATCCATAAATGATGCATCAAGACTTACCCTTTCATCATTAGTTAGGACAGCACCAACGCCTGCATTAAATAGAGGAGAGTCTTCCATAACTCTTATTGCTTTTTCTACTGCATCTTTACTCGATCCACCATTTTTTAAAATATCATATCCAGCTGTTACAGCTTCTTCTAATTTAATAATGTAGGAATTCTCTAATTCTTGAGTCATGTTCTCTTTAAGAATAGTTCCAGCTCCCCCATGAATTACGATTCCTATTTTATTTTCAGTTGACTCGATTGAGCAAGATGTAACTATTAGAACAAATAGAAATATGAATAGTTTTTTCATAAAAATGTATTTATCCAAAATATACTTATATTATGTTATAAATCAATATAGTTATGAAAAATTTTGCTTTAATAATCTCTTTGATATTATTCATTAACACCAATGCCCAGATAGACAATATCGCTGAAAAACTCGGCTATGAAAAAGATGCTAGACTTTTAATTATTCACGGTGATGACATAGGAGTATCTCACTCAGTTAATATTGCATCTTTTGATGGGTATAAGAATAATGCAATTAATTCAGGAAGTGCAATGATACCGTCACCCTGGATTAAAGAGGTTGCTGAATTTCATAAAGAAAATCCAAACTATGATATTGGATTACACCTAACGTTGACAGCTGAATGGAAAAACTACAAATGGGATGGAGTATCATCATCTAACCAAATAAGTTCTCTTTTAAATGAAGATTATGAATTCTATGATAATACAAGTGATGTCAATATTAATGCAAATCCAGAAGAAGTAAGAAGAGAACTTCAAGCACAAATTGATTTTTCAAGACAAATTGGTTTGAATCCAACTCATATTGATACTCATATGGGTGCACTTGCAGTAAATAAAAAACTTTGGAGAGTATACATTGAAGTTGGACATAAAAATAAACTTGTATCAATGGTAACTAAATCAAGAGCTTTAAATCTATTTGATGATAATTTTCCAATGCCTGATTATATAGTCCCAGTAAATGACATCTATATGCTATATCCAGGTGCAGATAGAGCTTTTTTAGAAGCAGCTTTTGGGGAAGATCTTGCTAGCACAGTAATTGTTCAAGATATATATAAATATGAAGATTGGTATGAGTTATACTCAAACAAAATTAAATCTTTACAACCAGGACTAAATGTATTCCTTCTTCATCTAGGATATGATAACGAGGAGCTTAAGGCTGTAACAATAGACCACCCTGAATATGGTTCTCTATGGCGACAACTTGACTTTGATGTGTTTAACTCTGAGGAAATTAAGCAACTGATTAATGATGAAGGGATAAAACTTGTCAATTGGGGAGAAATCAGAGATATTATATATTGAAATTCAAATTTCTTTTATAAATTAGATGTATAACCCTAAATAAAAAAAATGGATAAGAATATTTCGAAAGTTAGAGCTCATGATGCATTAGTTGGATTACTATATTTATCAGGAGTTGGATTAAGTTATTTAACTGGTAATTTTAATTTTTTATGGATAGTAATTGGTGTAGGTTTTCTTCAAATTATAAGCCCATTCACAAAGTTTTGCCCGGTTTACTTCGTCCTTAACAAGTTAATGCCAGGATCTGACCCAATTCAAAACGGAAAATAATAACCTAAACTTATAATTCCTAAAAGTAAATTGTTTTAAATTTGCGCCTCAATGAAAATTAACTTTTCTAAGTATTCTGGTGCAGGTAATAACTTTATTGTAATTGATAATAGAGAAAGTTTTTTTAATCTTTCTAAAGAACAAATCTCCCGTCTACTCGATATAAATATAGGAATTGGTGGTGACGGTTTAATATTAATAAATAAATCAGAAAAGTATGATTTTAAGATTGTTCATTATACACCTGACGGCAATCTAGGTTCTCTATGCGGAAATGGAACAAGATGTGCGATCGCATATGCCCATAAAAAAAACATTATTAAAATTGACACAATTTTTGAGGCTTATGATGGTGTTCATAATGCATCTGTTATAGATGATGAATTAATAGAAATGCAAATGAAAATTAATTCAAAAATAACTAAAAATGATTATGGGTTATTGGTAGATACTGGTTCTCCCCATTTGATAATTGAAACTTCAAATACTGATGTTATTGATGTTGAAAAAGAAGGTAAATTAATAAGATATAGTGATAATTTTAAGGAGAATGGTGTAAACGTAAATTTTGTTCAAAAAATATCTGAAGAGGTTTTTAAAATAAGAACCTATGAAAGAGGTGTTGAATATGAGACAATGGCATGTGGAACCGGTTCTACTGCTTCAGCATTATGCATGAACTATTTAGGTAAAACCACTAAAAATGAAATAAAGATGAAATGTCTTGGTGGTGATTTAATTATTAAATTCCAGGAAAAAGATAAAGAGTACTCTAAAATTACTCATGTTGGACCTGCACAAGAAGTATTTAAGGGTAGCTTTGTAATCTAGAAAATAAATCTACAAATAATTACACCAATTAATATTCCTTCCAACCAAGTCAATAAAAACATTTGATATTTAGTAAAATTATATTCTTTTGATATCTTATCCATCATTCTCTCGTGCCATTTGAAAAAATTCTTCATTGTATTATTTTTTTGAGTGCCAATAGGCTATTAATATAAAAACCCCTTGGAATGGAAGTCTAAATATGGATTGGTCTTTTGTTACATTAAGCATTGATTGTGAGAGATCACTATGAACTAAATGAATATTAGCTGGAAATACTAGAATTAATAGAATAATAAGTCCAATTGATCCAATTTTCCTTGTTTGATTAAAGATTAGCATTATTCCAAAAATTATTTCAGCAATTCCAGTTAAGTAAACTAATTCCAAATGATATTCAAGATAATTAGGCATTATATATAAGAAAAAATCAGGATCAATAAAATGTCTTATACCGACATATGTATATCCAAATGACATTATATAAATGGTAATAATTTTAAATAATTTCATTAAACTATCAGGCTAATATTAGTAGAAAATAGCTTAACTGATATTGATAGTAAGATTATTCCAAAAACTCTTCTAATTATAGCAATACCATTATTACCCAAAAGTCTTTCAATTCTATTTGATGATTTTAAAATCAAGTATACAAATATTGAATTTATTACAATGGCAATTATTACATTGATTAATTCATATTCAGCACGAAGAGATAGTAGTGTTGTTAAAGTTCCTGCTCCTGCTATTATAGGAAATGCAATTGGAACTATTGATGCAGTTTCTGGTTCATCACCTTGAAATATAGTAACACCAAGAACCATTTCAAGAGCAATAAAGAAAATAACTATTGAACCTGCTACAGCAAAAGAATTAATATCTATACCAATTAAATTTAGTATCTCTTCACCAACAAAAAGAAATCCAATCATAATTAACATAGAAACTAATGTAGCCTTCTCTGATTGAATTTTTCCTACTTTTTTTCTTAATGAAATTACTATTGGAGTAGCCCCTATTATATCAATTATCGCAAATAGTATCATACTTGCAGTAAATATTTCTTTTAGATCCATTGTAATAACTTTAATTAGATAAATATAATCATACTAAAAAAGATCGATATTAAAATAAGTAATAAAATAATCATGAATTACACTTGAAAACGATTCTGCAAATGTGTTTATTGAATTTTGATTATCTCTAATTGTTGGATATGGAAATTCAAGTTGTATAGCATTAAAATTATAATCACTATTAGTTCCATAAACAACAGTATTGTAACCTCCACTAAAATATCTCATACCATCTGGACTTGGACTATTAGAACTAGGTAATGCAGAGTATCCATAAATTTCAAATAGTGAACCTAGACTATTAGGTCCTCTGATAACATCGGATATTAAATGATTAGATGAGCTTAAAATATTAAAAATACTTGTATCATTCGGCGATATATTTGTATCTAGGTTTTCATCATTTTGATCTAATTCATTACCACTTAATAAATATCCTATCCATGTTCTAAGATCAACAAATCCATCCGGATTTGGACCATGACCGTGTATATCGAAAAGTATTCCGGTACCAAAATTTTGAATAATATCTTCTCTAGCGGATGAGATATAATAATGAAATTCATCGAATGCTCTTTCAGCAAAAATATTGTTTTGTGCAGCCTCAATTTTATCTCTATTAGCGTCCATTTTTGTTCTTTTTAAATTGTTTATGATTAGATAAGGTCGAATATTAAAATTTTCATACATATAATCACTAATAGAAGAACCAAGCTCAATAGTATTTGAATCTGTAACTGAAACTCCATATGTTCTATCAGATATCTCTAATGGAACTAGTTCTCCACCATGAGGAATACTAAGAATTACTGGAATATTTCCAGGATAATAAGTTATATAGTTGTTTCTTCCAGAATATTGTTCACCATAATAATATGGTCCATCACTTCCAAGAATTTTAAAATTTTCATCTGAAAAAACATCTACAAATGCATCATTTGAGATACTACTTGAACATGAGATTATTAACGGTATAAAAAAAGATGAAACTAAACGAAAAACCATTTTTACTAAAGAATATTTCTAAAATTATGTTAAAACATTTATTAATTAAAAGTTAAACTAACAATCATTTTTTTTTCTGTAGTCAAAATATAGAACTTTTGCCTTCTAATTTAAAAAAATAATTATGTTATTAAACTATATTAAATATTCAATCTTAGGTTTAGTTCTTTCTTCTAACCCTACCGAATTAAATATCGTTGAGACAGCTGTCTCTAACGAAAACTTTTCAACTTTAGTTGCAGCCGTTCAAGCTGGCGATTTAGTTGATGCATTATCATCAGAAGGACCATTCACTGTGTTTGCACCTACTAATGATGCATTTAATAATCTTCCTGATGGAACATTAGAAAGTCTATTATTACCTGAAAACATAGAAACACTTCAGTCAATTCTTACATATCATGTAGTTGCTGGAAAATTTATGGCTGAGGATGTTGTTAATGCAATTAATGATAATGGCGGGCAATTAACAGTTACAACACTTCAAGGTAATGATTTAACCCTAAAAATATGGGAAGGTAATGTTTATGTAAAAGATGCTACTGGAAATAAAGCTAAGGTAATTATCACAGACGTTGAAACAAGTAATGGAGTAATCCATGCAATTAATAATGTAGTACTACCAGAATAATTGAGTGTAATTATTTTGTTTGGATGAAAGAGCTCCTAGGAGCTCTTTCTTTACTACAATAAAAAAGGCCCCTTTCGGAGCCTTTTTTTGTACAATAAATTTAAATTAAAAGTTACCTTCTCTTTTTAAATAATAGCCTAAAAGCAACAATTATAAATACTACTGTAAAAATTATTCTTAGAAACTCTGTGTCATTCATAAATGAAATTTGGTAAATAAATCTATGAAATTTGATTAAATATGATTAAATTAAAGTATGGAATCTTTAATTTTCTTCATCGGATTCATAGTATTTGTCCTAATGATAATAGCAATTCTAGTTAGAGAGACTATTTAATTTTTCATTTTAGGTATTAGATATTCTAAAATAAAAAAAACTAAACAGCATATACCAATAGCTATAAGATATCCACTATCATCACTTGTATCAATAAAACTATCAAAAATCATTGATGATAAAACTAAACCAGTAAACAGGATAAAGTAAAAAAACAATTTCTTAATAATTTTTAATAAATGTTTCATATCAAATGACTAAATTTAATTGCAATTAAACTAATATATAAAAATGAAAAAACTTTTTTTAATACTATTTAGCACTTCATTAGTTTCCTGTCTTTCAGTGAGTTTAACAATTGATGAAGAGGCAGCTAAGTCCATAGCTGACGCTATTAATAAATCAAACCAAAAAGAATTACACATAATTAAATCGAATAATGATGATGTAGCTATGTTAAGTGAAAATGAAAATATTATGATAATTAGAAATTCTGATGATATGGAATTGGTTGGTGATAATGGAAAGAAGATAAAAAGAGTTATGGTTAAAGGAGAAAAATTTGGTAAAGGACCAAATGCACCAAAATATATGAATGATATTCCAGAGGTTATTATTCGAAGAATTGAAAAAGCAAGTGAAAAAGGTATTGATATTAAAATTGACACGATAATATCAGAAGATGGAGAGAGAAAAGAAATTAAAATCGAAGTAAAAGCTGGAAATAATTAATCTGCTTGAATAGGTTTTACCTGATATCATTTATTGTAACAACATTATCTATAACTGGTTGTTCCTCTAACTATAATTACGATAATTTAGATTATTCTAGAATTGATATAATTGGCCCAGAGGACTCATCAATAATTAATATAATCAATGTTTATAGAGATTCTATTGATTCAAAGCTTGATAATGTTATTGGTTTTTCAGAAGGGCTATACACTAAAGATGATTATTCTAAAATTAAATTTAATTCTTCATT
>Ga0255766_10003224_pt1 | contig 14246 bp, 35 predicted proteins | sample 071ome_23_FD_179966 | JGI IMG/M metagenome (GOLD analysis project Ga0255766, IMG submission 179966) | Coastal salt marsh microbial communities from the Groves Creek Marsh, Skidaway Island, Georgia - 071403BT metaG (version 2) | ecosystem: Environmental > Aquatic > Marine > Intertidal zone >... | reverse complement strand
CTATAACACGATGAGCAGTACAAAGAAGTTGAGCATATTCCAATATCATCTTTACGCAATGTTTATCAACGTGCATTTCTGCACACTTTTTAGTATCATGATCTAAGTAAAATATATTCATTGTTATATTTATTTAACAAATTTAGAAAAGTCTGGAGGAGTCCATCCTTCAGGTTTCAATACCTTCCCGTCTTCACGTTTTAATACTGTACCAGTAATCTTGTTAATCTTTGCTAGATTAGAACGTTTACCTTCATCCCAAATATCATCGATATCCATTCCTCTTGATTTCATATAACCAATAATCACCCACATCATATCGAAGCAAGCATCAATAATTTCTACTTCATCATTATTCTTGATTGCTTCCTGAAACTCATTATATTCTTCAGTGATTAAATTCTTATATAACTCTGCTTGCTCAGTATTATCTTTAGTTACAGTTTGGTCAGCTGCCATCATAAATGTAATAACATCCCACCATGGCATAATATAAGGATTATTCTTCATATTTGATTACCTCTATTCCACATTTTTTTAAAAAGTCAAACCCAATAACATTCTTTTCTCTATTCAAATAATCTGTCTTATAGTATACCTTAGAAATACCTGCACCGTAAATTAATTTTGCGCAATCTATGCAAGGATTATGGGTCAAAAATAAAACAGAGTCTTTGCCAGACTCTCCGTCTTTTGCCAATTTAAGTATAGCATTCGCCTCAGCATGTATAACCTCTGGCTTGGTTTCCCAAAATCTAATCTCTCCATTTGGCCACCGCATCTCATCTTCACAGTTATTGTCCCAACCAGCAGGAGTTCCGTTATAACCAAGACTAATAATTCTGTTGTTCTTTACTATAACAGCACCCACCTGCAGTTTTCTTGCAGTTGAAAGCTGAGCAGTTTCTTCTGCCAGTTTCATATACAAGTTTATAAATTTATTCTTCATCTTCTTTCCATTCTAGCCAGTTCTCATATTCTTCGTCCAAGCCAGCGTACTCTATCATTTCTTCAGTAACTGATTCCCTCCAGTTCTCATCATGGAAATCATATTCAATATGATTTTGCATTTCATTATAATAGGTTCCAACGAAAGATAATCCTGGCTCATGATATAATGCATCAACTCCCCAGCCATTATTTTCTAGATACTCATATAATTCTATCGGTGGACTCCAAGCACTATCAAACGAAAGCACAATATTATTTTCGTCTTGAACATTAAAGTTGTGTACGCTCACATCCCACTTGGTTCCCCAGTTTTCGATATTCCATGAGTACCATTCTTCATCAGCATGCGATGGTCTTGGATATAGATACTGGAATGGTTCGGGATTTTCTTTATTTAATTCTTCTTCCAAACCTTTTATCTTTTCAGGATCAGGATTCCAAAGCGTAACATCATTAGAGCACCAATTAGGCATAGTTATTTTTCCTTGTATATTCTATTAAAGGTAATTCTAAATTTTTGTTTACGCTCTTCTTCCTCCGCAAGAGTCTGTTTAGTTTTGCCAGCTGTCGTATAAACAGCAATACGTTTTATAGCAGCTACGAAATTCAATTTAGTTAGTATATGTCCCATACCATCAGCAAAGCATAATGTAGGAATCAACAAAATCATAACTAGTATTTTTCTCACTTTACTTTTCCTCAGGCTCGTTTTTAATACTCTTAATAACTTTGTCTACTGTTATAACGATAGCAGCAAATGAAAGTTTATTTGTGATGTGTTTCCAACTACCACTATCAGCAAAAGCGATAGATGGTATTAACAGTAATGCAAATATAAGTTTCTTCATTTTACATTTTCCTTCACAGTTTCTTGAACATTTACCAAACCTTTCTCAAGGAAATTAGTAAAGTTAGTAACGCCAACAGTGGCAATGATAAAACCCAAAATAAACCCAATAATAAATTTCATAATAAACCCCATTATAAATTAACAAAAGTCAATAGCGTACTCATCGCCAATTTTAGAAAACATCATATCAGTGAAAGTTTCAACTTTATTTTTGATATTAATAATATCATCACCAGTAACACCTTCAATAAACAAAGTTCCTTCAAACCACTCAAGAAGGTAAGTAGAGCCATTCATCGCTTCAGCAATAAGAGCATTAACTTTAGTTTCAAAATTTTGGTTAGTAGTAGTAGTCATCATATTTCCTTTCACATTTATTAACTCAATATAATAATTATACGATATTATTGAATTAAAGTAAAGGGTTTTTTAAAAAAAGATACCTAATAAAAACAATAACTTACTTATCTAATTTAGATTTTATATAACTAATTACCTCTTCTGCCTCAAAATATATGGGTTGTTTGTCTATAATTTTGTCTATTCTCCGTGCCTTATACTCCTCCATAATCTCGAAAAAGGGTTGGAGCTCGTCTGGTTCGAGAGTATCCAAGAACTGCTGGAAGGACCTCTGGTCAAGAAACCCCACCAGCTTACACATAATGTCTTCAACTTTCTTGGACAATCTCCTCCTCCTTTTTTACTTTGGGTTCCTTTTTAGGTAGCGGAGGAATAAACCCAGCATCAGATACTAACTTGCGTGTGATCTTTTTATACAGCTTTGGCAGTTTCTGTTCTTTAATAGCAAGAATAATTTTTGCTTCTGATGGGTGAAGAGACTCCAATAAATTAATGAACAACTGCTCACGTTTAATTGGTTTAAGATCTTCACGTAAGAACACATATAGTCTCTTCAATTCAAATAGAAGAGTAGTCGGACTCATAGTGAATGGGGCAGAGTCTTCTTTATATGGAGGGTTCCCCTCAGGAAGAATAAATTTTTTCTCAGGTAAAAATGCATACTCGAAAAAAACTTTTAATGCTGCATTGTTTTTATACTGCTCAATGAGTTTAGGGTTCTCAGATATTTCATCTAAGATTTCTACAATATGTTTCTTCATTTAAAAGTCCTCCAGTTCATCTAATAACAATCTACATTTATTTGCTATGAGATAATTCATAATTGACATCTTGTCGCCTTTAGGTGATTCGTTGTCGTATGTTGTTTGTATTGTTTCTACTATTTCCTCAGGTATATAGTTGAAGTCTACCAGCTTTTGATTACGATGCCAGTTAGTTCTTTCTTCTGATGTCTTACACGCATCAATACCATTCTCAAAAAAATCTGCTAGACGTTTCGCCGTTACAGGTTTTTGTCTAGTGCCAGTTATGAATACATCATCAGCACTTAGAATATTTGGTATACCGTCACCTGAGTCTCCCTTAACAATATGCTCGATCATATACTTTTTGATTTCAGCTGGCTTACCAGTGACCATCTTTTTTTGCATAGGTGACCACTGCTTAACATTGTTATAAACCTGAAGCTGTTTGAAATCTTTATCGCTAGAGATAATCAAGTTCTCCTCATGCTTACCCAGTTCTTGAGTAGACATAACCAATGCGGCAATGATATCATCTGCCTCAGTATTTTCAAAGTGCATAACCTTGTAGGGAAAGTGTTCCTTAATTTCCTCACGGATAGTTGATAGCGTATCAAAGATCAAAGACCAGTTTAAGTCTGAGGCATCACGATGTTTTTTACGCATGGCTTTATAAGGAGAAAACATATCTCGTCTCCAATATTTTTTACCATCGCAACAAACAACTATGTCACCGTAAGTGCTTCCATACTTTTTCTTATACGACTTCAGTGTAGATAAAGTAACGTGCCGTACCAAATCAGTTATTTCTGATTCACTTCCAGCAACTAGTTCTCTCTTGAATGAAAGAATGTTACTCAACGAAACCTGCGAATAGTCTACTAGTATCATATCAAAATGCCTTCAAAATTATACAATCTTTATTTACTCTACCGTTTACTGCGCTCGGTTTAGTCTTTAGTTTTTTAATGCTACTATTCAACCAAGACTTAGTTAGATTACCGAGTATCTCTTGTGGCTTTCGTAGAGTTTTTGCCAGAGATTCTGCAGTTGAATAGTTAAGTAGCGTAGTACCTTTAACTGAGATACCTGAACTATCTGCCGCCACATATCTAAACAACTTCTTATACTTGGTGTTATAGATCCAAACTTCTTTACTGCCAATTATCTTTATAGGATCAACACTGGTAAGTTCATTATCCTCCTTCATATACTGGAGTTTAGAAACTAACTGTAGTGGAGACTTTTGTTTTCTTACTCTTGGCTTTCTATTTGCCTTAGAAGAAACAACACATTGCTCGCATCCATTAATTATATCTTCAATGAACTTCTTAAATTTCTTAAGCTGAGATTTAGTAAAATTAGAATACCCTTCTTCGAGATCTTCGTCATTACCTTCAATAACTTCATTGATTTCTTCTAGATGCTCAGCATAAAACTCAGCAATCTTTTTAGCAACTGGTCCACTAACCTGTTTACCTTGAAGATATGACAGCGTAGAAAACTTTGGTATCTGTTTAGTGGTAATGAACGAATCAATTTGGTAATCTATTTCGTCAGACAAAACAACAGCTGTATCGTATATTCTCTTTTGAATATCGACTTCAACTTTTTTCTCTGGTTGTTTTTCTTCGGTGTTGATATATTTCTGTTTAAGATTATCGATAAGTTCCCGTACTCTAACTTTATCTTCATCAGAAATGTATTGACCTTTGCTCTCATGATAAGAGTATATGGCTATATAACGTAACTCGTAGTCTTTTGCTTTGTTGAAAAGTTTGACTAGAGATGGGTCTTTCTTTTTAAAAATAGTAGTGAGCCATTTCAGGTATTTCTTATTATCTGTGTTCGCATTATGATAATTGAACACCCTCATAAGATCCATCCTGTAGTTCTCTTGGGTAAGAACTGGCTCACTAACTTTAATTGACGTGATTAATTGTTGCTGCTTTACTTTCTTTTTTAACATAGGATAATATCCTCCATAACAATATATAGTTATTATACAGGATAATTGAATTAAAGTAAAGAGTTATTTTCCCACGTAAAAACAGTAGTTTATAGATTCAGATACATCTTTCCAACTAAACTTGGAAATAGAATCAGTCCTAAAGGATCTCCATTCCTGTATACCCTCATCAAAAACTCTTACTGTTTCTGTAGAAGAATCGGTAGTTGTTGTTTTGGGTTTTTTATCTTCGGGGATTCTACTTTCGGCAAGCGTGCACGCCATCTCCCTTTGCGTCCCGTCTTTTTTGGTAAAAACAACGCACAGATCTCGGACTTCTTCATTGTATAATAGCTCCTTTAGAAAGTCTAATTTAAAATCCTCTTGTATCTCAACGGTAGTCATAATATCTCCAATTAATTTTAAACCGTACAACTATTATACATGATCGCAATATTAAAGTAAAATTGGAAGGGGGAAGAACTCCCCCATCCTTAGAATGCTACATTCAGCTTTGCGCTGATTGTGTTGGTAGAAACAAGATCTGTTGAAGCATGACCGTATTCTAACACCAAAGTCTTGTTAGAGATCTGCTTGTTGACTCCAAGATTAAATCTGTTTGTACCATCAGTATCTCTAATAATACCACCTGAGATACTCTTTGTCAAATTAAACTCCATACCAACGGAAGCGTAACGATACTTATCCTCAGCATCGCCCACTGCTCTTGCGCTTTGAATGCTGCCAGTTTCAACGTAACCATCCACGTCAGTAACACCACGTGTATAACCTACGATTGGACGAAGTTTCTCACCGTCACCTGTCCACTGAACTCTAGCATATTTGTCACTACCCTCTGTGATACCTTTGTTGCTAAAGTCGCCAATGACTCTATCAACTTCGTAGTCCATACTGGTAGTTGTTAAACTCAAACGCATAGTACCTGAGGCAATGTACTTCTCAGCATGAATGTTAAACATCATACTGTCTACTGTAACTTTACCACTAGTGTTTTCTGCGCTACCATCTAACTTACCAAAACCTGCACCGAATCCCCAACCACTTTCTAGAGTCTTAGTACCGCCCATAACGATTCCAGTAATGTCACCTGTCATACCATTTAGTGCGTTGTTGTTATTCTTTACAAGTTTAATTCCATCAAAGTCAACACCACGATTAGATAACTGCATCATACTATTGATAGTCTTAATTTGATCGACTCTCCCAACGAGTGGGTCAAGTGTTGTGGTAGTTGATGTAGATGTACCTAAACTACCATCGCTGTAGATATCCCACGTTGAAGTAGTTTGAGTTCTTGTTATTGTTTGAACCAATGCCGTTGATGATGCGGCATAGGCAACAACATTACTTGAACCTTGTCCTGTTACGGTAGGTCCACCAGACGCTGACCCAACTGCTACCTCGTTGATGTCAAGTATACCATTGTTATTTGCATCACCATCTAAGTCATTCTGGGTAAGAGTAATGGTGAGAGTACGAATAACTTGATCCATTGGTGCCCACTCTTGTGTTGGAGTACCTGTTGGATAACTCGACTCTGTATCACCTAAAGGAATGTATGTGAATGTATAATCTCCTGGCTGTAGGTTTGCATAGTTGATACCCTGCCAAGTATACGATTCACCGCCACCATTAGGATCGTCAGGATCGTAGTCAATCAGTTGTGTACCGTCTGACGTAAAGAAGTTTACACCTGAGATAAGACCTGCTGGTGAATCTTGCGATAGCAAGTCAAACTCATCTATTTGTGCTGTAAATGTAGTGCCATTGGCACCTTCGATTTTAATTTCTGCTTCATTGAATTGAGTATTATCGTGCCACGAACCATACCAAAATGTTAACCCACCATTGCCGTCTCCAACATAGCCAATACTGTTTGTGTGTGCAAACACAGGGGATGAGACAAGCGTAACCATAACAAATGCTGCCACGCATTTGAATAGACGCATTTATGATGCTCCTGTTTATTATAATTTTTATGAGAGCATATTAAGAAAGGATATAGATCAGATCATAGTCACCAATCAGTTTCTATTTATTACTTTGAGAGTTTGATGCTTTGCAACTACTCCATTGACAAAAGGGATCCAACTTTTTGCCGCAGACTACACAGGTTTTCATTCTTTTCCTCCAACGGATTGCCGTTCAATATCGTTATGGTCAAACTGTGCCCAATATAATTCAAAAGCCACAGTGTCTTCTACTGCTTCGAACTGGTGTACCTCTCCTGGAGGCACGATTGTGAACTCATTGGATGATAGAACAGTTTCGTCTACCAAATCATAATCATTTTTCCACACACGAATAATCAACTTCCCACTTTCTACATAAAAGCCATTGTGCTTAGTCTTGTGAAAATGCCTTGAACAATAGCTACCTGCTTCTGCCTCTATGCGATGAAACTCAAGTACCCCATTAGATAGAATGTTCTCAGTGCTACCCCATACTTTACCTTGCTTCATTATTTCTCACCTTTCTAAAATACATACGCCATAGCGCAGAACGAATCATACTCGTAATCATAAAGATCAATGCGATAGTTATGTTCTCGAGTATCGTAGGGTGTAGCCCAAACAAAGGAAACACCAACAACTGAATAGTTATCCCTAATAAGAATCCACTCCCTACGTCTACAATACTTTCAAAGATATCTCTACGTTTCACTGACTCAGGATCCACCGTACAGCTTGCGCTGTATCTTCTTCGTTGATAGCATTAGGTGGCATCGGAATGGGACCCCACACTCCACCACCGCCATTCATAATCTTCTGCACCAGATAGTCCATATCTGCTTCTGTGTACTTGGCAGCAACATCTTTAAACGCTGGACCAACCAGTTTCTTATCTACCGCATGACACATGAAGCAGTTACGCTCTTTGAGAATCTTTTCTCTCTGGAACTGTTCTGCTGGAGTTGTCGCCATGACACTAAACCACAAACACGATAATACTACTGCGCTTAATACTCTCATTATACCTCCTTTGAGTTTCATCTATTTCTATTTACATCCCAATAAGATTCGTGATGCTTAAGTTCGTCATTTAACATACCGTACTTATGGCGTAGTTGGCTAGTGAGTCCAAACTTCGTTCGTATCGCCGCACTCGCTCCTGCACTGGTCATCTGAGTACCAATACCGTCCTCACAAATACGTAGCACTTCTTCTAGAATCCGCACCGCATATTCTTCGTGTCCATTAGACTTTTCCCAGAGTTCCTCGATCATTCGTCTTCCTCCTTTACGTATTCACCGTTCTCGTACTTCCAACCATTCTCGGTCAACTCTTTATAATCATGCCAAGGATTGTCGGGCATTCGTTCCTTCTTACCAAAGATACGATCCCACCCCTCGTCATACTTAGTCTTATCCACTTTTCTAGGAGAGTCTCCCTTACCCCCATGCCATTGTTCACTCATCGCTTTCTCTTTCTATATACTTAGTAGGATCATTGACTTGTATCACTGTTTCGGTAGTGATGATGTCGATAATGGTATTGGTCAAATCAATTTCTCTTCTCAATCCCATCATCTTACTCTGCAACTTCTCCAACTCTTTTTGATAAAACTCTAACTCCTGTTCCTTGCGGAGTCTTTGTTCCAAAATATCTGTAAGCAGAATTATCTTTCTCTCTTCACTCATAGGGGGATCCTAATTTATATCTTCGTAGTTCTTATGCTTACGTTTCCTATAAGGATCCCCCCTTCTACTTCTATGCTTTCCACCTGCGCCACTTGTTCTAAGTTTAGCAAGCATTTTCCATAGGAGGTTTCTGGGTTTTAGTTTTTTACGCATATACTAGACTCCACAAAGTCTGCGAATCCATTATGAAATCCACCTTCCTCTTTATTCTTATAAAAGAGTTCCTCATTAACAAAGACCACTTTAAGTGCTTTAGGGCAATCTTTAAAGTTACTATACCGTAATGCTGGAGATTTATTTGACATCTTATCATAAGCATAAGAAGTCTCAGGTACCTTCTTATAATCAATCAAAACGGTACAGATAACCTTACCTGTTTCAAAGTCAATAGCATTCCAATATAATAAAGGAGTTTCTTCTTTATACTTATTTGCCCAATTAACGACTTCATCAGAATCTACATCTTTAGGAGAAAACCCAAAACAAAGATTAAACTTTCGTTCTTGTCCACACCAGCTTTGACTCTTAATCTCAACTGGTCTCTTTCCCTTCCAAGCATCATATCCGTGCATTGGCTGATCAACTTTAAGATTGAATTGGTGGCTGACCAAGTCTTCCATAAGAGTTCCGGAACTATTATATCGTTGCATGTTATAGATAAATGAAATCTTATGAGTCTTGGAAACTTTCCTTTCTCCCCCATTAAAAGCGTAGTCTGCCTCTAGTGGTAAGCAATGCTCTACGTATTGTTGCCTTGCAGCAGATCGTATCTCCTGAGATTTAGTTTTCTTTTCGTCGTATCGTTTCTTATTAGACTCTGCTATCTTTTCTTTGTTATCATTATAATACTCTGCCATCTTTTCTTTGTTGTCCTTATTGTATTGCCTTTGATACTCCGCTACCTTTTCTTTATTATCTTGTTTCCATTTCTTATTAGACTCTGCTATCTTTTCTTTGTTATCATTATAGTATTGCCTGTGATACTCTCTTATCTTTTCTTTATTATCCTGTTTCCATTGCTTGTTATACTCTTTTCTAGTCATACCCTTTACCATCGGTGTATCCTCTACTACTGGTCCGTACTTATCCCAAAATCCCATGATATAATGCTCCTATAAAGTGTTAAGAGAACAGCTATTATAATACAACGGTTAATAAAAGTAAAGGGTTAAAAACCCCCTACCCTAAGTTTTAAACCCATATTAAGCGTGACCGCTTTCCTACCTAACTTATTAATAATGCTAGTGGGTTTAAAAGTTATTTCTTCCTTCCTAGGTGGGTACTCGGGTAGCTGTTTAATTAACTTAGGATCAATTTTTAGGTTTTTCATAAAAGCCTCCATAACTAAAGAACCTATATCATATACCTTTCTTTAATAAAAGTAAAGCGATATATTAAAAAAGGGGGGACCCAATTTTAAGTTCACTAACCTTTCGAGAGTACGTCTATGACTATACCCCCCATAACTCCAACCCATAACATCTGAGCTACAGTCATTATTGCAACTACAATCCAGTTCCTAACTCTCCACTGTAGATCTGTCATTACGCTCCGCTCCTTCATTCTTTTTCCTTATTCCTTCGGATTCCTTCGGAACAAATACCACATATACAATCCTTACCTTTCCTATCACACCAACATCCCTGAGGATTACATATAAAGGGATGTGTACATATAGGACACTTCTTAAGTTTTCTGTGTAACATATATTACCTTCTATATCAATGGAGTGGATGACAGGAATCGAACCTGTATACAAGGATTTGCAATCCTCTGCATAACCACTCTGCCACATCCACACGCTCCGCTTCAACTTCGTTACTAGGGCAGAGGGACAAGGAATCGAACCTCATCTTTCGGATTTGGAAACCGACGTACTACCATTATACTATCCCTCTACGCTATTCGCTACTACTACTTGATCGTTGTTCTTCGTTGTTCTATCGTTGTTCTATCGGAAACAACTGGGTCGGGGGTTACGAAGGGCGGGACCCAGTGTGTTCCATCCAAGCCATATACTCCCCCCACCATTCTGGAGGGTACCCCCCTATGCTACTCTACGACTCTGCATCCAACAGTATCCAGCCACCTTGTCCTCCAGAACACTCAGCTCTTCCACTGTCATGTCATGGCGAGCGGCAACAGCTGCATAAACCAGACGAGTCATGTTGTTGTCGTCCAACTCATCCCAAAGTTCCTGTACGATATCCTTGTACTTACTCATCCTCAAAACTCCTGCTTGTAACTAGATCTGCTGGATAACCATCCCACTGTTCTTCCCAGTACTCATACTGATGCATGTGTGCATCCATATGTGCTGCATAATACTTGTTCTCTATATCTTCTTCCATGCATGCATACATACCATCCACTTCATCATCATATGCTGTACTACCTACCAGCTGTAGTTCCATGTTCGCTTGATCTAAAGTCATACTGTACTCCTGTTGCTAGCAATCACTGACCCAATAGCAATACCCCCTACTAGAGCCAACAGTATAGAAGCAGTTAGATTACCTGTATCAGTGCTAGATCCAGCGATAATCAACAGCGTCATTCCAATAAACAGTCTAATACTACCTTTCATAACAATACCCCCTTAGTAACCTTAATCAACCACCACACCGTAATTATACGCCATTTCAAAATAAAAGTAAAGTCTTTTTCTTTGGAAACTTACCACATATCAGAGAACTTCTTTTCGAGCTCGATGTACTTCTTATACTTCTCGTACTCGTTAAAGCAAGAATAGAATCGCCTGTATCCACCGTCCTCTGTCTCCACGTTTAGATAGACATCAGGTTTAGAGCCAAAGCCAATCTCCCTCGAGACGATTCGGTCACCATTGTACTCGGTCTTTTGCAACATCACATCCATAAACTCTTTTAGACTCAACACTATATCACCTCAGTCTGGTCGAAGTTAAAGACAGTGAAGAACTTAGGTACTCGAACCGTTCTCAGCTTACCGCTCTTGTCTTTCTTCTTTACAGTAACGATGCGCTTCAGAGTAATACCTTTTTCACCCTGCATCACCACTCGTCCCATCTCGTATGCTTGGCGGTAAGTCATAAAGTTAGGATTAGTGTATTCTGTTTGCATTAGAGTAACCAAGTTTCCACCAGTATAAGGAGCATCAGTAACATAGTTTTTCATAATCAATACCTTTCCATAACAGTTTCAACAGCTTCCGCAGCAACAAAGGCAGGACAGCGGAAGTACTTCTTTACAACAGTGACAGCTTGCTCGAAAGTCTTTGTTGGACCCATAAGGATTTCAACCATTGCAAGATCAAGTTCATTCATGATAAGGCGCCTCCACGGTAATCAGAGTAATCTTCACTTAGTTTCCACTCGAGCTGCTCAGCAACAAGATTCCAAAGTCTTTGCTTACGCTCAGGAGTAGAAGTATAGTAGTCATCATTCTTCTCAGGGCGAAAACCGTAAGCGTCAAAGTGGAAGTCAGAGTAGAGGTTATCATCATAAGTGTAGCTCATTTCAGTTCCTTTATCACGTTTCGTTATTATCATTATATTGCAAACGCTAATTAAAGTAAAGCGATTTAACGCTTTATTTTATCATTTTCATATTTAATTTTAGCTTCACGCCAGCTATCGGCTTCAGTTTTAGCTAAGATTTCAGCGTCAGGAAACCGTTTTAGGTCATTTTCAGACAAAATAGCTAACCTAGTATTTAAACCATAACGCTCAGAAACGTTAGCAAGAAAGTAAGTAGTCATAATAGTACCTTTCAGTGTTGTTAAAGAATAGTATAATTATAGACCAACTGCTAATTAAAGTAAAGGGATTTGTTAAGTTTTTTCGGGACAATGGGGGAGCTGCGGGATCCAACGCACATTTCCCATGTCAGTCCCAGTTCATACACCGATATATTATAGCGTCAAACCACACTTTTACCATATAATATATCGTTTACAAAGCGAGTTACAGCGTTTTGTATATCAGGTATACTAGTAATAGAGTAAGTAATAACGGTAATATATCGTATAACATAGGTAGTGTAGCGTAGCGTAGCGTAGTATAAGCGGCAGAGCAGGTAAAGCGAAGCGCAGCGAATCTCCTGGATCCGAGAGGATCTCCTAAAGAGGAACTAATGAATACTGTATAGTGTGTTGCTATTAGAATGTAGCATCAGTTCCATATCCTTTCCATTCTTCCATCTCTATGGGACATTGGATATAGACTTCCATATCAGTAGGTTCAAAGCCATCATCTTCGAATATAGTGTAACCTTCTTCGTTGAATCTGTTTTGGTATGTTTCTTTGTCTTCTTCGGACCATGCACCGTACATGTATATGGATGTCTCTACTCCATCGTACGTAGAGTTGAGTTCCCAGTTGGTGAAGTCAGTTATGCAAATGCCTTCTTCTTTGGTGTATTCTTTTAGTGATTGGAGTTCTTCTTCGGTTTCAGGGTGGATGATGTACTCACCTCCACGCCAGATAGTCATTACATCCACGAAGCGAGCTTTGTCGTCTTTGAATGTCTCTATCTCTTCTATGGACTTCTTCATGGATGGTTGGATTAGGTAGGATTTCATAGTCATAGTTACTCCTTACAAAGTGAATCGATATATGGTATGATTGTTTCTATTTCAGTTGTGTCGTACTCTCTTTTAGAGTTATACATGTACTGTAAACTGTATGCTTCATGTTCTCTACGTCGCCACTCGTTGCAACTGTGTGCGTTTCCAAGGTTTAGGAACTGCACCACGTGTATGGTCTCATGATAGATTATAGAGTCATAGTAATCAGACGATGGGTTTATTACATCAGATATATAGATCACTCCATCGTAGCTGATTGCAATGGGTGCGGCGTTGCACTTGTGGTGTTTGCAATAGATGTCTTTGATAGTCTGAGGTGATACTCTAAGTACCTTTACCTCTTTAGGTATCAGACTGTAGTGTGTGTTCTTATCAATGTCTCTCAGGTGCTCACTTGCACGTGGAATTATAGGTAGTGCAAACAGAGCAGCGATCACTGTTACTAGACCGATAGCACAGACCAGCTTTTCAGAGTTGCTCATATTCGTCTCTCCTTCATGCATTCTTGGAACATGAAGTCACCTGTCTTGATTGGATCTAATCCTAACATGAATCCTTGGCAGGTATAGTGCTTTACAAAGTCTACTTCTTGTTCGGTTTCGTCACCATCCCAGATGTACTTGATAGTGTCACAGGAATCAGCGAACTTCTGAATCCTTATCCAAGATGCAGCTGCACCTAACTTTGCAATGTAAACACATCGCTCAGCGTCTTGTAGTTCTAGGATGTTGGGTCTTGCTTGTAGTGTAAATGTGATGCTAATCAGCATCAAACCAAATATCTTCACCATCTCTATAATACCTCTCTTCTGGTTGGTGTGGAGGTACGACTGCTTCCCACTCTTTATCATGATAGTTAATGCGCCACCTTGCTTCTTCTGCTACATCAGAGTCAGAGTTCATAAATCTTTCCATACTCTCCGACGTTTTCTTCTTCTGTGCTTCTGTCACGGTACGACCACTATTACTACATGGTTTACTACAATACTGACCTCTCTTGCGGTGTTTAGTACCGCAGACAGGACATTCTCTTTCATCTCTTGCTTTACGACCCACAGTCTACCACCGTATCGGAATCAAATCTCATTATCAGCTTGCATCCTTTCTTCTTTGCAAACTGTATGACGGCACGTGCACGGACTGCAGCGTCAGGATGTGTCAACCAGTAT
>Ga0255766_10003213_pt1 | contig 14282 bp, 14 predicted proteins | sample 071ome_23_FD_179966 | JGI IMG/M metagenome (GOLD analysis project Ga0255766, IMG submission 179966) | Coastal salt marsh microbial communities from the Groves Creek Marsh, Skidaway Island, Georgia - 071403BT metaG (version 2) | ecosystem: Environmental > Aquatic > Marine > Intertidal zone >... | reverse complement strand
ATTGGTTACCAAAAAATCAATTTTAGATAAGACGTCTATAGGCACCTGACTAGCAGGCGCGAGGTTTAGAATTATTGTTGCGCCCAGACCTTTTGCTCTTCGGATCAAGGACCAATTCTCTGATGGACGAACTTCCATTTGGAGAACGACAATGGTGGAGGAATTCACTAGGTGGTCTGGAACTTGGGATGCCAGAACTTCTAAGTTAGCCCCACTCGCAACTATGATTTGATTTTCACCCGATGAATCGACGCCAATTGCTGCACAACCAGTAGGCGTGTCACCCCGTTTTATGTGTGATGTATCGACATTAGCTCTTTTCAGAGAGGCAATTAACTCTTCCGAATAGCCATCCTTACCTACGCAACCAATGAATGCTACATTTCCTCCAGCTGTCGCCGCTGCTACCGCTTGGTTAGCACCTTTACCACCAGGGTGAAAAAAGTAATTGGCACCAAGTACAGTCTCGCCTTTGGTAGGTAAGCTTTCTACAGGAAAAACTAGGTCTGCGTTTATCGACCCAAAAACAAGAATCTTAGGATTCATTATGGATCAATCTAAGTTTTCTATAGATGCCAGTTTTTCAACTCTACGAACATGTTCTTCGGTGGCATTGAATTTGGCTGCAAGAAAAGCATCAACCAAATCAGCTACCAGCCAGGGTCCAATAATCTTTGCGCCAACACACATTACATTGACGTCATCATGTTCTACGCATTGATGGGCACAATGAATATCGTGAACCATTGCAGATCTAATGCCCTTAATTTTATTGGTAGCAATTACTGCGCCGACCCCGGTTCCACAAACCATTATTCCGCGGAATGCCTCTCCATTCAGCACTTTCCTGCATAAATCGCGAGCAATATCAGGAAAATCAACTGGCTTATCGTCAAACGAACCAACATCAAGCACGTCAAAACCGTTAGCTTTTATGGCGTCAATGACCACACCTTTCATCGGAAAGCCGGCGTGATCCGACCCAATTACTATGTTTTTTTTCATTCTATTTTTTCTTTCACGAAAACAATAATTTTGGCCTAGGTTGAGAATAGCGTTACAACGCGCATCACCTTCTCATCGAAAAAATATTTCCTAGTGGCTTAGTATCTGACTTAAGAAAAGCTTTGTGCGATCAGATTGAGGATTGTTAAAGAATTCTTGTGGAGAGTTCTGTTCAACGATTTGGCCTTCATCCATAAAAATTACTCGATCAGCGACTTGAGAAGCGAAGCCCATTTCATGAGTTACGACCAGCATGGTCATACCGCTTTCGGCAAGATCTACCATGACGTCCAAAACTTCTTTGATCATCTCTGGGTCTAAGGCAGAAGTGGGCTCATCAAAAAGCATTATCTTTGGCCGCATGCATAATGAACGGGCAATGGCAACTCTCTGCTGTTGCCCTCCCGATAATTGGCCGGGAAATTTATTTGCTTGCTCTGGAATTTTTACTCTTTCTAAATATTCCATAGCGGCTGCTTCAGCCTCAGCTTTTGGTTGGTTACGTACCCATATTGGAGCGAGCGTACAGTTCTCAAGAACGGTAAGATGAGGGAAAAGATTAAAAGACTGAAATACCATCCCAACTTCACTGCGAACTGCATCTATCTGCTTCAAGTCATTTGTTAGGTGCACGCCGTCAACGACTATCTTTCCTTCTTGATGCTCCTCTAACCGATTTATGCAGCGGATTAGAGTAGATTTTCCACTACCGGAAGGACCACAGACAACTATGCGTTCCCCTTGAGCAACTTCAAGATCGATGTCCCGAAGGACATGGAAGGCCCCAAACCACTTATTCAGGCCAGATATTTGAATTGATGGGCCGTCTTGCTGTGTCTCTAAATTAGCATCAGTGTCGGACATAGCTTTATCCAATCAACGTTTGTCCGTATCGAGCTTGCGCTCTAGGCGGATTGAGTAACGGGACATTGAAAAACAAACTGCAAAGAAGAAGAGGGCAACGAATACATAGGTTTCCGAAGATAATCCAAGCCAATCTGGGTTAGAGACCATAGCATTTGCAATTCCGAGGATATCGAACAGCCCAATTACAATCACCAACGTGGTGTCCTTAAAAAGACCAATAAAGGTATTCACGATACCTGGGATCGATATTTTTAGCGCTTGAGGGAGTATGATCAGCCTCATTGATTGCCAATAGCTCAAGCCCATTGCGGCAGCGGCTTCGTATTGTCCCTTCGGTATTGCCTGTAACCCACCACGGATGACCTCAGCCATATAGGCAGAAGCGAATGCGCTCACCATGATGATCACTCGAATAACTGCATCTAGTGCTACATCCGGCGGCAGAAATATTGGAAGTATGATGTTCGAAACAAAGAGAAGAGTAATCAGGGGTACGCCGCGGACAGTCTCGATAAAAATTACCGAGAACCAGCGGATAAGAGGTAGCCGCGACTGACGGCCTAGAGCGAGCAGAATTCCGACGGGCAACGACAGCACAATACCTGCCAGGCCGACGGTTAGATTAAGAGCAAAACCACCAAGATTATTGGTTGTTACACTTTCGAGGATTCCAAACCAGCCGCCTACTAGTAGCCATGCAGCTATGAACGGATAAACGAATGAAAACCTGCGCAGCCACTTTTTTCCTGGGACGTTTTCAATCAGCCAAGGTGCAAGAGCAGGAAGTAACAGAATGAACGCAATGTTGATGCGCCACGTTTCTTTTGAAGGATATAGGCCATAAAGGAACTGCCCAAGGCGTTGATCAAGCCAAGCCCAGCATGCACCGTCCTCTGAACAAGCAAAGCGATCCTCTCCACTGAGTTGAGCCTTTAGAAAAGCCCACTCGACTAAAGATGGTAAGGATGACCAGAGAATATAAAGAGATAGAATTGTTAAGAGAGAGTTAAGCCAATTTGAGAACAGGTTAGAGCGAAGCCAACCGATAATTCCAACGGTTGCAGGCGGAGGAGGGCGTTCACCAAGCATTTGATCTTTTTGACGGAAGAAAGGTTGAGTCATGGTTCTACCGTTCCACCAGCGCGATACGCTTGTTGTACCAATTCATGAATGCCGAAGTTGCCAAACTTAAAGAAAGGTAGACTGCCATCCATATGCCAACTACTTCCAGCGCTTGTCCACTTTGATTGAGTATAGTGCCACCAATGGAAACGAGATCTTGATAGCCAATGGCAATGGCTAGAGATGAGTTCTTTGTGAGGTTGAGGTGTTGGCTAGTAAGAGGGGGAATAATCACACGCAGAGCTTGTGGAATTATAACCAATCTCATGGTTTGGTTTTTGCTAAGTCCAAGCGCGGATGCTGCTTCCGACTGACCACGACTTACGGATTGAATTCCAGCACGCACGATTTCTGAGATAAATGCCCCTGTGTATGTAGAAAGAGCAAACCATAAAGCAATCAGCTCAGGCGTTATATTAAAGCCACCTCGGAAATTAAATCGGGTGCGCTCTGGCACATCCCAGGCCAAAGGCTGCCCAGCAATGAAATAAACAACCATAGGGGTCCCGATTACAAGGATCAGGGCCACCCACCAAGCTGGAAATGTTTTCCCAGTCTTTTCCTGACGTTTCCTTGCCCAGCGGACAATACTTACGCCAAGCACTATTGCAAAAATAAAAGCAGCAACCACCCATTCCATACCTGCCTCAAAAACTGGGGCAGGAGTTCGCAAGCCACGATTATTGAGAAAGGCCATACCGCCAACAGAAATACTGTCTCGAACTTTTGGTAAGGAAGTTAAAATGGCCCACCAAAAAATGATTTGTAGGAGGAGAGGTACGTTGCGTGTGAACTCTACCCATCCAGTTACCAACCGACTTACAATCCAGTTATCAGATAACCGAAGTACGCCACCAATAAATCCCAATAAAGTGGCAGTAATTATACCTAGTGCAGACACCAGAACTGTGTTGAGTAGGCCGACAACCAATGCTCGTCCAAAGGTTGATTGGGAGGTGTACTCAACAAGTCGCTGATTTATATCGAAAAAAGCCGTATCAGTGAGAAATCCAAATCCAGATGCGAGTCCCACTCTTTGCAAATTGGCAATGGTATTTGAGGTAATAAAGGCGATGAATATCAGAACCGCGATCAAAACAAATAATTGCAGGATAATTCCGCGGCTTCGCTCGTCTGTCATTAGCCGACGCGCGTCAAATGAACTCTGATTTTTTGTGTTGGTAGGAACCGCCAAAGCGCTTAATCCGGTTACATACAAAAAAGGCCCGTGAATTAAAATCCACGGGCCGGAGTGGTGATGTTAACGCATTGGAGGGGCGTAGATTAGACCACCATCTTTCCACTGAGCATTTAGCCCACGGGCAATTGCTAATGGAGTGTCAGCACCTAGGTATTTTGCGAAAATTTCGCCATAATTGCCATCAGCTTTGATTGCATTAACAGCCCAGCTTTTGTCGAGCCCTAACATACCAGCGAGGGAACCCTCGGTACCAAGCATACGATTGATCTCTGGGTTGTTAGTCCCCATTGCCATTTTATCCACGTTGGCTTGCGTTACGCCCAGCTCTTCTGCATTGATCAGGGCATTCAATACCCAGCGACCAATATCTGCCCAACGATCATCGCCTTGACGAACTAATGGACCTAGAGGTTCTTTGGAAACGATCTCAGGGAATACCATGTGTTCTGCTGGGTTTGAGAACGTTGATCTGGTGGCGGCGAGGCCGGATGCGTCTGTGGTGTATACGTCGCAACGCTCCGCTTCATAAGCTTTACGCGCTTCTTCATTAGTTTCGATGGGCACTGGCTCATATTTGATATTGTTTACGCGGAAGAAGTCAGCGAGATTTAACTCTGTGGTAGTACCTGTCTGAATGCAGATAGATGCGCCATCCAATTCTTTTGCACTTTTAACTCCAAGAGACGTCCGGCCTAAGAAGCCCTGACCGTCATAATAGCTAACCCCTAAAAAGGTGAAGCCAAGGTCTACGTCACGTGAAAAAGTCCAAGTGGTGTTGCGCGATAGCACATCCACTTCACCAGAAGCCAAGGCTGGGAAGCGATTTTTACCGGTAAGATTTACATACTTAACCTTGTCTGGATCCCCAAGCACAGCTGCGGCCAATGCTCGACAATATGCAACGTCAAAGCCTGCCCACTTACCTTTGTCATCAGTAAAAGCAAAGCCAGGAAGACCAGTGTTTATCCCGCACTTTAATTCACCAGCAGCCTTTACGTCGTCGAGTGTAGCTGCTTGTGCAGAAGCCGCGAAGCTTGAGATGGCGAAAACGCCAGCCAACGCTGCAGCTTTGGTAATCGACTTAAATTTCATAGAGAGCTCTCCCATGAGAAATTCCAAAAAGGAATTTTGTTATCGACAGATGTTTAGATAGATTTTTTTTTTAGAATTTGAACAAAATGTGCAAAGTTTGACAATAATTTTTAATTTTTTCTATCAAAAGGGTCTTCTAGGATGCTTTGAAATTTGGCCATTTCTTCCTAAAACCCTATATTTTACAATAAATTATAGACCGATATTGGAAAAAATTTTTAACGACTACTAATTTGCTCTTGAAAGAAAAAGTTGATCTGAATTCTTTTGGCCAAATCGAAAAGTGTTTAATTTTTAACTTCCCAAGTAATTACACGGCCCTGTCCATCATATTGTTTGCCGATAATGAGTTTGTAAAAAATGAATAATGTATGAAATATATCTATGCCGAGAACTAATAAGCCGAGGACCATAGAACCATTCATTATCAGAAGAATAAAAGCTATGAAAAGAGCTAAATCAATTAGACCATGAAGCCAATTTCCTATGTAAAAGTGGTGAACACCTAAGGTCCCAAAAATTCCACATAGAGCCACTGCTAAGCCATAGCTTTTTTTAGATTTTAAAGATTCACCGTTAGTTGTGTCCAGCATTTCGAATCAATACCTATCGGCGTTTCAGAGGAAGACCATTCTTATCTGTGAAGGAACCGGTAATGATAATTACTAAATCAATTAATTGCCAAATTCCCAGTCCACCTAACGTGATTAGCATCAAAATGCCGGTTAGATGTTTCCCTACGTAGAAACGGTGAAACCCAAGAAAACCTAGAAAAAAACAGAGTAAGATTGCTGGGATAATACTTTTTTCTGAAATGGGGCTCGCAGGTTCAACATCCTGCTTCAGATGAAGGCCATTTTTATCCTTAAATGAACCGACAGTGATCCTAGCAAAATCAATTAATTGCCAAATTCCGAGCCCACCTAATGTTACCAGCATTAAAATACCGGTTAAGTACTTTCCAACATAGAACCGATGCAAACCAAGGAAACCAAGAAAAAAGCAGAGAAGGCTTGTCGGGATTATACCTTTTTCCGAGACGCCTGCGCTGAATTTCGCTGATCTTCCAGGTGTCCTTCCAAAGGGTGTTTCGGCCTTCAAGCTTCCGCTCCTTTAGACATGCCAAAAAGTTTACATAGCTATGAGTTTAACGGTTCTAGATAAATTTTAGAGATATTTCAAAAAAAAGCTCGGCATGGAGCCGAGCTTAGTAAGGGGGAAATGCCTAAGTAGAAGCCTCTACAAGCAGGCAATGATCGTACTGATCTGTATGTAGTACGGAATGTGGATATAGTTGGATCATCGATAATAAAAATATAATTTAAAAACCCTGAATTAAACTGCCATGTCTAAAAAAATTTTGTTTCCCAGCTTAATTCGCTTGCTAGGGTTGAATTCTTCTCAATCAAGGTGAATGTTAGTCACTGAGTGGATGAAAAGAAAAATGAGTTTCCTGCGACCGTCATTGAGCGTTGTTGCTTGAATTTGTTCGGCGACCCTCTCCAGGAGAGTGCGTGGAGAAAGTAAGGATTAGTCTATCCTGGCTCCAAGGAGGGAAGATAATACGTATTTAAGGGAAGGCCATTATGACCATCCAATCTTTTGAAGAACTATTAGGTACCTTTTCCAAACCGAATTTCCTGGCAGATGTGCGTGGCAAAGAATGGCTGCATCTGGAAAATTCTTCAGGGACGATAAAAGACTTAGTTAATTGGGACGATGTAGGCCAGTTGCTAGATTTGGAGGTTTGGAACCATCAAAACCTTTTGCTAGTGCAGGATACGCGTCCAGTCCCACCACAGGCATATTGCGAGCAAATAGTAGACCGCACTGGTATCCGGCAGCTTGTTCCTATTTTTGAAAAAGTTGGACAACATCTCGCGAATGGGGCGTCGTTGGTACTGAATGATGTTGAATCATTGCTCCCGAAAGTTCGTGTAATAACTGACGTGTTGACGACTGAGTTGAGCTGTAAAGTTGCTGCCAACATTTATGTGTCGCAGCAAAATTATCAAGCATTTGACAGTCATTACGATAAAACTGACGTTATTGTTCTCCAAACCCTCGGATCGAAACGTTGGCGCATTTATGAAGGACAAATAGAGTCACCAGTTTTACACCCCATGTTTTCGGGTGAGTCTAAAGAACAGCTCATAAGTTTAAAGGGCAAAGTAGAGCGTGAGTTTGTAATGCAAGCAGGTGATCTTCTGTATTTACCGCGTGGTCGGTTCCATGATGCGCTTGCCACTGAAGGACCTTCGATTCACATTTCAATAGCTATAAGTGAACCGAAAGGTCTGGATTACCTGGGCTTAGTGATGGATGAGGCAGTTGGAGATCCGATTTTTAGGGAACCAATTCCAATTGATCCTAAAGAGATAGATGCGCACTTCGACAAATTAGCCGACAGATTGAAATCAGTTGCGAGATCTTCTCGCGTCAAAGATAAAGGATCTCGGCTTCATAAAAATTTTTCTAAGACCCGTCCAAAGCTCCAAGTTGGCCGTCGAGCTAAATCGAGAGTTTAAGGCAAAAGAAATTATATTTTCTTTGTACAAGAAAAATTTAATCTGATCGTTTGCTAGTTTAATTAAAGCGGATGGGCCTTTGGAACGGAAATTTTGGCTCATTCCATCTCTAGAAATGACATTCTCTCTCTGAGAAATCTAGAGTTCTCGGGCATGTACCAATCCATCTTACCTGGACCATTTCGCAGACTATTTTCGTTGTCTAGCCATAGTCGGATGAGACGGCGTTTTTGAGTTTTAGAGTCCTGGTACGACGTACGGGCGTGTAGGCATAGGAAATTATTTACAATTTGGAGGTCCCCGGGAGCGAGGTCCATTGAGACTTGAAGCTCGGGGCGGGCGAGAACGCTATCTAGAAAATCTAATGCTTCCTTTTCCGCAAGAGTGATCTCTATACCCTCTGCCTCGCAGTAATCAATCGATATACGCGTGTATATCAAGTGCAAGCGGTCATCGTAGTAAGCGAAGACTGGTGTGCGCCAGGGAGTTACTTTGGGATCATGCTCTTCTCTTTCATCGCGACGATGATGATAAAAACCTCTTTCCAAAATCGGTAATATATCCGGCCGTTCTCTGAGAATGGCGTTGTAAACTGAGGCTGCTCCAATCAGAAGGCTCTGACCGCCTTGTGAAGCAGTTTCTAAACAAAGAAGAGATACTGCGTTGCCGCCATCTGCATGAAAATTAAGTTCAGCATTGCCGTAATGGCCCCTGGCTTGAGGACCAAGTCCTCGACCTTTGTTGGAAACCTCTACAACGTATTCACCTATTCGATTTTGGATTGCTATGTTTCCAAAATAGCTCATGAAACCCTGATAAGCGATGCTGGCGTCAGCTGCTCCTAATTGCTGCGTGGGAAACCCAGTGAGTAGAGCAAAACCAGGTCCAACCTCGATTGCCTGATTAACGCTATTTAAAAATGATTTTGAATTGGGCAGGGGAAAATGCTCGGGGCGAATATCTCTAGGATGTAAAGATTTTTGTTTTAGACCTGGTAGGGCTGCTTCAATATCTGCAACGACATCAAGTGGTATGGGCATCTTCCAATCATTGTTCGTGTTAAAATCATCTCTGACCCAAAGAGATTGATCTTGGATTGGTTGCCTTGGCACGATTTTACCGTCTTCTGTAATCAACATTGACTGTTGTCCCCTTGTGCTGGAGCAGGATACTTGGATTTCTCCGATTGAGGCTAGTGTCAATTACAACCTTTTTGAAAACTGCTGTCATTATTTGGCTGTAGGGGCGACGATAAATCTGGAAATAGAGTTGTATTCTAGATCTTGCCTGATTTTCAGCCGCCCTTATGATCCGGTGAAACGAGTCATACGCCGCCGGAGTTATCCTATGGAACAGCCAGAGATTATCAAAGTCGATAAGACCAGCGCGGTTTGCGATGGAGGCGGCGGAGCCCTTGGGCACCCCAAAATCTATTTAGAGATGGGCAGCAAGACAGAAATTGATTGTCCATATTGCGGGCGGCACTTTGTTCTCAGCGGCGAAGGGGGGCACGCTCACTAGAGCAACTAATCTGCCCACGCGGGTTTTGGTGCCAATTCAGGCCATCCCGCAGGTCGTGCTGCTTTCGCTGCAGCTTCAGTCTCTGGAAGACCATTATCCCAATCCTGTCCTGCAATACGCATTCCTGTAAAATTTCTTGGTGCGCGAGATGCGAGCCAACGGATAGGTGGACCCATAACCGCCGGTTTTAGGAGTTTTGAGCGATCAAAGCCTGAGGCATCAGAGACAAAAGGCGTATCTGTTGCACCACCAGGTACGAGCACGTTAAATGCAATCCCATCTTCGGAAAACTGTTTTGCAAAAATTGCTGTCATACTCTCCATAGCCGCTTTCGTAGGACCGTAAGGTGCAACTCGATGCATTGTGAAATAGCTCGTGGTGACATTAACTACTTGCCCGCGGGGACTCTTCCTTAAGTATGGAAACGCAGCCCGTGTCATAGCGAGGGCGCCACGAACATTGATTGTGAAAAAGCGATCCCAAACCTCATCGGACAGCTCGTCAAAATCGGGTAATTTCGTTTCGGCATCTCCACGAAGGCTCGACATACCAATCCCAGCATTGTTGATTAGGAGGTCCAACTGTCCAGTTTCGTTAACAGCATGAGCAACTGCCCCTGCGCAGGCAGCACTATCCGCGACGTCAGCCACAGTCGTCAGAACCCCGGGTCTTTCTGACTTTAAGTACTCTAATGCTTTAGGGTCACGATCAGCAGCTACGCAGGTTACACCGTCTTCGACAAGGGCATCTATCATAGCTCGGGCTAAACCGCCGGCGCCGCCAGTAATTAGAGCAGTTAAAGTCATGGATCTCTCATTTCGATTCGAACGAATAGACGTTATAATAATGTCTTAATAGGCAAGACATTTCGAGGAAACACCCGCATGCCTGATAATGGCGTAATGCATGGATCCCATTGGGGAGCGTTTAGAGCAGAAGTTTCAGATGGCCGTGTGGTTGCCGTCAAGCCTTTTGAGCAGGATACATCACCTTCTCAAATTTTAGACGCAATTCCAGAAATGCTTTATTCCGAAACACGAATTTCGGAACCTTATATGCGAAAAAGTGTTGCTCTTCACGGTCCAGGAGCAAAGCCAGAGTTACGTGGTACTGAACCATTTGTGCCAGTCTCCTGGGATCGGGCATTAGAGTGCGTGGCCGCCGAATTGAAAAGAGTTAAAGCTGAACACGGAAATGAGTCGATTTTCGCAGGTTCCTATGGTTGGTCATCTGCAGGTCGCTTCCATCATGCAAAAACGCAAATGCAGCGCTTTATGAACCTACATGGTGGTTTTACTGGGCAGTTGCACAACTACAGTTATGCCGCTGCACTAGCAGTTTTGCCTCACATTTTGGGTACAGCAGAAGCTGCTCAAGGCCCGGTAAGTGATTGGGATGGTATTCTTGCAGAGACCAAGTTAGTTGTTTGTTTTGGGGGTATGCCCCTTAAAAATGCGCAAGTTGACGCCGGCGGTAATGGCACTCACCGGATGGCAAATTTTTTAAATCAAGCAACTGCTAAAGGTATACGCTTCGTTAATATCTCGCCTCTTCGGGAAGATTTAGAAGGCGCGGCTAATTCAGAATGGGTTCCTATTCGCCCTAACACGGACACAGCACTCATACTCGCTATGGCATATGTCCTGATAGAGACAGGACAAGCAGATATTGGGTTTTTAGAGCGCTACTGTGTTGGCTTTGAGCGCTTTCGGACTCATTTGATGGGCGAAGATGACGGTGTAGTGAAGACTCCTGAATGGGCATCTAAGATCACGGGGATTTCAGAAGAAAAAATTCGCTCTCTAGCTACTGAGATGGCAAGTGTACGCACCTTTTTGAATATGGCATGGGGGCTTCAACGAGCGGACCACGGAGAGCAGCCATACTGGGCAATGATTAGCTTAGCGGCCATGCTTGGTCAGATTGGTAAGACTGGTGGAGGCTTTGCTTTTGGTATGGGGTCAGTAGGTGGAATGGGTGCTCCTCGGGAGAGGGTGCCTTCGCCTACTATGCCAGCTGGTATTAATAGAGCTGATAGTTGGATCCCTGTAGCACGGATTGCTGATCTTCTGCTTAAACCTGGTCAGAAATATGAATTTAATGGTGAGACAAGAACATATCCTGATACAAAATTAGTCTATTGGTGTGGGGGCAACCCATTTCATCATCATCAAGACTTAAATCGGTTGGTGGAAGCGTGGAGACGTCCTGAAACAATAATTGTTCAAGATATCTGGTGGACAGCTACAGCTCGACATGCAGACATAGTTTTACCGGCTACCACCACTTTGGAGCGCAATGATATCGGATCTGGTGGTCGAGATCCGCACATCATTGCAATGCATAAAGCCAGCGAACCGGTTGGTAAGGCACGTTCAGATCATGAAATTTTCAAAGACCTATCTGAGCGCATGGGGTTCCTTGAGCAATTCACCGAAGGTCGTTCAGAAATGGAGTGGTTAGAACACATTTACAACGTGTCTCGACAGCTGGCTTCTAGGCGTGGAATTGAAATGCCATCCTTTCAGGGCTTTTGGGAACAAGGGTGGTATGAGGTGCCCAAACCTTCCGAGCCCTTTGTTCAATATTCTGATTTTAGATTGGACCCGGCAGAAAATCCTCTGAATACTCCATCCGGAAAAATCGAACTGTTTTCTGAGCGCGTTTCTGAATTCGGGTATGAGGATTGTCCCGGATACGCTGCATGGCGAGAGCCCAAGGAATACCTTGGATCTCCAAGCGCACATCGTTTCCCGCTTCATATGCTCTCTAATCAACCAAAGACCAGGCTGCATAGTCAGATGGATGCGGGTGGTGCGAGCCTGAAGTCAAAGATAAAGGGCCGGGAACCAATTTGGATTAATCCAATAGATGCAAACGCGCGAGGACTGACAGACGGCGATATTGTGCGAGTTTTTAATGACAGAGGCCAAACGCTTGCAGGCGTAATTGTTTCGGATGTCGTAATGCCCAGCGTTATCCAATTTCCAACGGGTGCATGGTTTGATCCGGCCGACCCATTGAGGCCAGCATATGCTTTAGAAAAGCATGGAAATCCTAACGTGCTCACTCGTGACGAAGGTACGTCTCAGCTTGGCCAGGGGACATCGGCTCATTCTGCATTGGTCGAAGTTGAGAAATTTACGGGCACCCTTCCCGAAATTTCGGTGCGATCTGCGCCATTAATAGCAACGGAATAAATTAAGATGAATTTTCAATCTGAAATTCATACAGTCGAAGATGCGCTTGCAGCTCAGGAATACTTTCACAGTCGGAAGTGGACAGATGGACTTCCTATTATTCCACCCACCGCTGACCTTGTTAAAGCGCACTTAGAATGGGCCATGTTAGAGCCGGATAGTCTGATTGGGGTCGAGCCTGTGCGCGCGAGGCCAATCATTGCAGAGAAATTAGCGATAAACTCTGTAATGGCAGGCTGTTTACCTATGCACTTTCCTTTGGTCGTTACAGCCTGGACGGCGATGCTGCAGGATGAGTTCCTCCTTCATGGAGCCTCTTCGTCTACTGGCGGATGTGCGATCTTATCCATCATTAATGGTCCAACCCGAAAAGAACTCGGAATGGACGGTACGTTTAATGCTCTTGGGGCAAGCGATAGGGCGACGATGGCCATTGGCCGCGCAATTCGTCTCGCACTTTATAATTTGATGGATGTTAGACCCGGTGAGGTGGACAGATCCACACTAGGACATCCTGGAAAGATCTCTTATTGCGTAGCAGAAGATGAAGAAAATACTGCGTGGGTTCCACTTTCGGTGGAGCGCGGCTCTCCTGATGGTGCGTCTGTGGTAACGGTTATGTCAGCCGGTGCACCACGGCAAATTATGAATGAATGGACGACCGAGCCAGAGCAGATACTTGAAACGTTTGTAGCTGAAATAAAAGCATCCATGCTGCACTATTCAATATGGTCAGGAAATTTTGCCATAGTAGTGCCGCCGCAACTTCGCTCTCATTTTGAGAAGGCAAATTGGTCCAAGGCAGATATTAGACAATTTGTGTTTGAAAAGGCTCGAGTTACACGAGGTGATTGGGCAAGTTGTGGAAAAGGCATGGTTGTTGATGAGCGAGGAGAAGAGGTGTTCCGGGCCTTGCCATCATCTGATGATTTATTAGTCATTGCCGCTGGAGGGCCCGCTGGGGGGTTTGGTGCTGTCATTCCGCCTTGGTTTGGCTGGAAAAGCCGGGCTGTCACTATGGCTGTTGGCGCTTGCGTTGACTGCGAAGCTTAAGGAGTTTGTCGCGATATGAGCATAAAGGTATTTGATCCTACATATGCTTCTGGAGGAGCAGTTTTTGAACTTGCTCCTAGAGTTACGGATTTGGTGGGAAAAACGGTTGGCCTTATTTCAAATGGGAAAAGAGGCACGGTCCAGTTTTTCTCAGCGATGGAGCAGCAACTATTAAGGGATTTTGGCGCTGGCCAAGTTATAATTCGGACCAAAGCAAATTATTCCGCGCCGATGGAACCTGAAATACTTGCAGAAGCTAGCACTTGGGATGTGGCCTTTGCAGGAATAGGCGACTGAGGAAGCTGCTCGTCGTGCAGTTTGCATGACGCTATTGCAGCTGAAAAAGCAGGAGTTCCTTCCGTAGGGGTTATGACCTCTAAATTTGAGAGTGCAGCTGACCTTATGGCTCGGGCCTTGGGGGCTGAAGATTACAGGTTTGCTGTAATTGATCACCCAATTTCCTCTGCTAGCGAAACAGCTCTTGCTGCACAGGCTAATGCTGCAATTGTCAGAGGAATTGAGATTATCACAAGTTAGGCTGTACATCTCTGAGGCGGTCTACTCTTCGGATCTCAGGGAATAAATAAGCCCACAGTAAAGTGATCCCACATACTGCGATCCCACCTACTAGTACGGCTGGGATCGTACCTATGGCTGCGGCTGTAATACCTGCTCTAAAATCTCCAAGCTCAT
>Ga0255766_10003208_pt1 | contig 14294 bp, 11 predicted proteins | sample 071ome_23_FD_179966 | JGI IMG/M metagenome (GOLD analysis project Ga0255766, IMG submission 179966) | Coastal salt marsh microbial communities from the Groves Creek Marsh, Skidaway Island, Georgia - 071403BT metaG (version 2) | ecosystem: Environmental > Aquatic > Marine > Intertidal zone >... | reverse complement strand
TCTTTAAGATGATTTCTAATAAGATTTACCAGTTCGATACGAAGATCTTTATTTTTTTTCTGTTCAGATTCTGTTGGTTTAGGATTAATTTCATTAGAATGGAAGAGCACAGCATTCTCAAATTTTTGTTTGAAAGAAGGATTGGTTTTTGAAATATTGAAACCAAGTCTCTGAAACATTGGAAAGTAAGAATCTTCATTGATGAATAAACCAAAGAGGTTATTTATTTCTGTATCGTAGTTCATAATTTAAAAAAATTAAATAACAATAGTTTAGGTATATATTATTCTAAATCTACTCAACAGTCACTGACTTTGCAAGGTTTCTAGGTTGATCAATATCACAGCCTTTAATTTTGGCAACATGATAACTTAGAAGTTGTAATGGAATTGTAAAAATGATTGGACCGGTTATACGTCCGAGACCTTTGGTGATAGGAATGATTTTCATATTGTCCTGCTGAGGAATGTCTGCTAGTTCATCTTTGAAAACATACATTACCGAACCCCTTGATTTAACTTCATTAAGGTTCGAGTTGAGTTTTTCCAGCAATTCATCTTTGGGCGCTACTACAATCACAGGAGTATTTTCGTCAATAAGGGCGATTGGACCATGTTTTAATTCACCAGCTGGAAATGCCTCTGAATGAATATAACTGATTTCTTTCAGTTTTAATGCCCCTTCCATCGCTACAGCATACATCGTTCCTCTGCCTAAAAAAAGAGCATTGAATTTACCTTCAAATTCTTTAGCAATTTCTTCGATATCTGCCTCATGCGTCAATGCATCCTCAATAAGTCCAGGCAATCTATTTAAACCATTAGCGATTATTTCTTCTTGTTGCTTAGTAATGGTATTTTTAACTTTTGCCATAACACTTGTTAACAATCCCAGGGAAACAAGTTGAGTAGTAAAGGCTTTGGTTGATGCGACACCAATTTCTGGTCCTGCATGAGTTAGGAATACCAAATCAGATTCTCTAGTTAGACTTGATTCAGGTGAGTTACAAATTGTTAGAGTGGGACATCCTGGATTTTTCAATTTTGCATTTTTAAGAGCCTCTAAAGTGTCAGCAGTTTCTCCACTTTGAGAAATGGTGACAAATAGAGTTTTATCCGGTGTTATAGAGTTTCTATATCTATACTCGCTGGCAATTTCAACACTGGAAGATATTTTTGCTATGTCTTCTAACCATAATTTTGCAACAATGCCTGCGTTATAACTTGTTCCGCAAGCAATAATTTTTATATGTTCAGTTTCTCTAAATATGCTCTCGGCAAGATGCCCAAAGGACTCAACATAAATTTCGTTGTGAGATATTCTTGACTCTAATGTATCTCTAATTGCTTGGGGTTGCTCAAAAATCTCTTTAAGCATAAAGTGATCAAAATCACCCTTATCTACTTGACCAGATTTTAGAGTTGATTCATTAATTTGTCTTGTAATTAATTGATTCTCAGTGTTAAAGATTTCTATACCTTTTTCTGATACCAGTGCAGTATCACCGTCCTCCAGAGAGATAAATTTTGAAGTAATATCAATAAGCGCTAGTTTATCTGAAGCAAAGAATGTCCCTCTTGCGCTTAAGCCGACAACCATTGGAGCGGCTCTTTTGGAAATAACAACAACATCAGGATTGTCTTTGTCAATAACAGCAAGAGCAAAAGACCCTTTAAATTTCTTAATCGATTTTTGAGTAGCTTCAAGAAGATTATTTGAGCTCTTTAGACTCTCAAAAATACAATGAGCTATAACTTCTGTATCCGTATCTGAGGTAAATTCATACCCTAATCGTATCTGCTCTTCCTTGAGGGATTGAAAATTCTCAATTATTCCGTTCTGGACAACCGCTATTTGATTGTTACAAATATGAGGATGGGCATTCTTCTCTGAAGGTGCTCCGTGAGTCGCCCATCTGGTATGAGCTATACCAGATAATCCATTCAGATCATAATCAAGTCCTGAAATTTTATTTTCAAGGTTAGATACTTTGCCAGTTGACCGATACCTTTCTAACTTATTTAGGTGATTAATGACTAAACCCGCAGAGTCATAACCACGGTATTCGAGATGTTTTAAACCTTTAATGAGGAACGGAGCGATGTTTTTTTTGCAAACCCCTCCAACTATGCCACACATTGAATACCCAAGTTCAGATTAAAATGATATTTTATGTTATTCACTAATGTATTAAATAATTTTTTGGTCTAATGATTGCAGATCTTCATACTCACTCATATTATTCGGATGGATATCTTTCTCCGAAAGATTTAATTCAGGCTGCATCAAAAAGTGATTGTACCCACCTAGCTTTGACTGACCATGATTCAGTATTAGGATTAAAGGAGGCAAATGAATTTGCTGAATTATCAGGTATTAAATTTATTAATGGGGTTGAAGTTTCTACAAAATTAAACAATTTATCATTGCATGTTGTCGGTTTGGGAATAAATCCCAAAAGTGATTCTTTGCTGGATGGGCTAGATACAAATAATCGGCATAGAGTAGAGAGAGCAAAAAAAATTAGCGAAGGACTTCAAATTGCGGGTATAGAAGAACCCTTAATTGAGGCAAAAAAGTTCAGCAAAACTAAAAATATTACCCGCACACATTTTGCTCAAATGCTGGTTAAGAAAGGCATATGTCCAAATGTTCAATCTGTTTTTAAGAAATTTATGACGGGAAATAAACCTGGCGCTGTCAAAGGAGAATGGATTGAGGCTTCAGAGGCAATACATCAAATTCATGAGGCCGGTGGATTGGCAGTATTAGCTCATCCTTTTAGGTATAAACTGACCCTCTCAAAACTAAAAAAAATAATTATTTCACTCAAAAATTTGGGATTAGATGGCTTAGAAATTGTAAATTCTTTTTCTACTACTGAAGAAACATACTTAATAAAAAATATAGCTGATGAGAACCATCTTTTGTATTCCTTTGGTTCAGACTTTCATGGTTGGCCTAATCAAAACATTAAAATAGGAGGAATTCCTAAATTTGATTATGGAGATAATTTAATTTTAGATCGCCTGTAAATGCCAACAGAATTATTTACTATACATTCAGCAAACCCTCAAAAAAGAATGATGTCGTTAATTGCCAGTAAGATCAGGGATGGTGCTGTAATAATTTTTCCCACTGAATCAGGATACTCAATTGGCACTGCATTGGAGAATAAGAAAGGTGTGGAAAAGATTCGGAAACTCAGAAAATTATCAAAAAGGCATGATTTCACACTTTTAATTGATTCATTTGCCAATATTGGAGAATTTGCTAAATTGGATAATAATGCTTTTCGGTTAATGAAAAGAGTAACGCCTGGTCCTTACACTTTTATATTGGAAGCAACCAAGCAAGTGCCTAACAGACTTGTTCATCCAAAAAAGAAAACAATTGGCATTAGATTGTCTCCAAACATTTTTATCCAAAATTTGCTTTTAGAATTATCTGAGCCTCTAATGAGCGTTTCTCTAATTGTCGATAATTTTGAATTTTATAGTGGACAAGATGTATTCGATTTACTTAAAAATCAGGTGGACATTGTGATTGATTCAGGAAATTGTCCCACAAAACCAACAACCGTTTTAGACTTTACTAAAAACCCATATGAACTCATCAGAGAAGGGGCAGGAGATACATCAGCAATCTTTTGATTAGGTATTATATAATGTGCTTTTTTGTCAACTTACATTGAATGAAGACAGCAGAGATCCGCAAAAAATTCCTAGATTATTTTGAAAGACAAGGGCATACCATAGAGCCTAGTTCAAGTCTTATCCCCCAAAACGATAAAACACTTTTATTTACGAACTCGGGAATGGTTCCTTTTAAAGATGTTTTTAGTGGTGCGGAAAAAAGACCATACAAACGTGCAGCCTCATGTCAAAGATGCTTAAGAGCTGGCGGCAAGCATAATGATTTAGAGAATGTTGGTTACACTGCCAGACACCATACCTTTTTTGAAATGCTAGGAAATTTTTCTTTCGGTGACTATTTTAAAAAGGACGCAATTCGTTTTGCATGGGAATTCCTTACTAATGAAATTAACTTACCTCCTGAAAGACTTTGGGTCAGTGTATTTGAGGACGATGATGAGGCAGAGGATATTTGGGTAAATGAGATTGGCTTTCCCAAAAATCGAATTTCAAGATGTGGAGCAAAAGATAATTTTTGGCAAATGGGCGACACAGGTCCTTGTGGCCCATGTAGTGAAATATTTTATGACCACGGAGAGTCAATACCTGGAGGCCCTCCTGGGCATGCAGATGAAGACGGTGATCGTTATATAGAAATCTGGAATCTAGTTTTTACCCAATTTGATAAACAGGAAGATGGTTATTTAAAACCACTTGATGCGCCATGCGTAGACACTGGTATGGGACTTGAAAGACTTGCAGCTGTTCTTCAACATGTTAATAATAATTACGATACAGATGGATTCCAACAAATCACTAAGGAAATTGTAAGATTATCTGACCAAATAGATGCTGTTGATCAAAGTAATCCATCCGTTAGAGTTATTGCTGATCATATAAGATCAACATCATTTATGATTGCTGATGGTGTCTTACCTTCTAATGAAGGAAGGGGTTATGTACTCAGAAGAATTATTAGAAGAGCCATCAGACACGGTCATAAGATTGGAATAAAAAATGTATTTTTTTACCGATTAGCCCCTACACTCTCCCTTCAAACTGCAGGAATTTATCCCGAGCTTAAGAAAAATCTTGCAGAGGTTGAACGAATTCTCAAAAGGGAGGAGGAAAGATTTATTGAGACTTTGGATCAAGGTATGTCAATCCTAGAAGAAAGCATCAAAAATATAAAGGGCTCTGAAATTAATGGAAAAACAGTTTTTAAACTTTATGATACATTTGGCTTTCCTGTCGACTTAACTGCTGATGTTGCAAGAGAAAAGGGTCTAACTCTCGATATGGAAGGTTTTGAGCTTGAGATGGAGCAACAAAGAGCTAGAGCTAGAGAGTCTGGCGACTTTACCTCTCAAAAAACTCTTTCTGTTGATTTTGCTACAGATTTCGTTGGTTACGAGACACTTTTAAGTAAAAGTAAAATAGCTTCAATTATTAAAGATGGGGTAGTTATTGATCAACTTGTTGAAAATGATTCTGCCGTTATAGTACTTCAAAATACGCCTTTTTATGGGGAGTCAGGTGGACAAATCGGAGACTCTGGAGAGCTTATTTTCCCTAATGGCATTTTTAAGGTTAAAGATACTCAGAAACAGATTACTGGAGCTTTTGAACATCATGGGGAAGTAGTTGAGGGATCAATAAATTTAGATGATATTGCCAATGCTAAAGTTGATCAGTCGAGACGAAAGAAAATTGCAAGAAATCATTCTGCAACGCATTTACTTCATGCATCTCTTAGAAAAGTACTCGGAGAGACTGTAACCCAAAAAGGTTCTTTGGTTGATGAGAACAGATTAAGGTTTGATTTTTCTCATGATGAACCATTATCTGTTGATGAAATTAATGAAATCGAGTCAATGGTTAATAGAAAGATATTAGGAAATACAGAGGTTCATTCTCAAGTTACTGATATTGAAAACGCTAAGAGACAAGGTGCGATGGCACTCTTTGGTGAAAAGTACGGAAATACAGTAAGAGTGTTGACTATGGGCAAAGATGATTTTTCAGTTGAATTATGTGGTGGAACCCATGTAGATAGACTTGGAGATATTGGTCTGTTTAAGATTATTAACGAAACTGGAATTGCATCTGGCGTTAGAAGAATAGAAGCAATTACTGGTTATTCAGCCTATCAATATGACAAGGATAACGAGAAAAATATTATAAATTTATCTAATTTAGTCAAATCTGACCCCAAGAAACTTTTTCAAAAAGTTTCTCAACTTCTTGAAAATCAAAAAAAATTGGAAAAACAAATCCAAGCTTTTCAAAAGCAACTTGCCGGAAGTCAGTCTGATGATTTGTTGAAGAAAGCCAAAGAGATTAAAGGTATAAAACTTTTAACTGAAAAAATTGAGGGAGTTGAAGTTAAGGATTTAAGAGATATTTCAGACAAGATTAAAAATAAACTTGATAAGGCAATTGTAGTCTTGGCGCTGGTTCATGATGACAAAGTATCACTGATATCAGGAGTAACAAAGAATTTAACTGATACTTATCATGCGGGTGAAATTATGCAGTTTGTCGCATCTCAGATTGATGGCAAAGGCGGTGGAAGAGCAGATATGGCACAAGGGGGTGGAAATGATATTTCTAAACTTGATTCAGCTCTCAATTCTGTGACTTCCCTTGTTAAATAGAAGTTGATTTGGTACAAACTTGAACTTGATTGTTTTCGAAACAATGCAATATTGATTGAAGAGATATTAGTTGCTTTTGGCGCCTTTTCAATATCTTCCTTAGATAATGGCAATACCCCAATATTCGAACCCAAGGTTGGACAAACACCTATCTGGGAAAAAGTTAAACTAATAGCGCTATTTGATAAGTATATTTCAACCCAAATGATTGCCGAGGTTCTAGGAACGATAAGGTTAAATAATCTTAAAATTTCTGAATTGGAAGACGTTAATTGGATTCAAAAATATCAGGAAAACTTTAAACCAATAAAGTTTGGAAAAAATCTTTATGTTTTTCCCTCTTGGGAGGAATCTCTGGACTCTAACTCTAAAATTATTATCAAAATGGATCCTGGGATGGCCTTTGGATCAGGATCTCATGAGACAACAGCCCTTTGTCTTGAATATTTAGATTCTAACCCACCAAGAAATAATTCAGTTATGGACTTTGGATGTGGAAGTGGAATTTTGGGAATAGCATCGTTATTACTTGGGGCAAAAGAATGCTTTGCTTATGATATTGATCCTCAAGCGGAATTAGCTACTGCTCAGAATGCTGAAAGAAATAAAGTTGATAATAGATTGTTTATATTGAATTACGATGAAATTTCGAATCATAAGGTGGATTTATTAATTTCAAATATTCTCGCAAATACACTCATAGAATTAAAGGATCAATTTATGGGTCTGCTTAGGCAGAATGGAAAAATTGTGTTGTCTGGGATTATGGAATCTCAATTAGAAAAATTATGTCAATCTTTTGACAATATTGTTGATATTAAAAAGATTTACAAGAAAAATGGTTGGTGTTTATTAGAGGGTGAAAAGAAGTAATCAACCACCTCCAATTGCTTTAATAATTTCCAATTTATCCCCATCAACAATCAAGCGATTTGCATATTCAGATCTTGTAATGATTTCTTTGTTTAATTCAATTGCTATCCTTTGGTTTGAATAGCCTAATTCTGAAATTAATTTTTCAATTGTAAGGTCATTCTTATATAAATGCTCAATGCCGTTAATAAAAATTTTCATAAAATCAATTTTATAAAAAAAATAAATAAAAAAAAACAGATCTGACCAATATTTTGAAACGAGTTATATTCTTTGATATGGTAAAATTTAGTAATAAATTTGGGAGAAAAAGTGTCAAAAATTGCTCTTCTTGCGCTAGAAGACGGTAAGGTCTTTTACGGCTATTCATTTGGCGCTTTGGGTAGTTGTGTTGGCGAGGTTGTTTTTAACACCTCGATGACAGGTTACCAAGAGATTGTTACTGATCCATCCTATAAAAATCAAATTGTTTCACTAACTTATCCACATATCGGTAATACCGGCTGTAATACCGCCGATAACGAGTCAGATAAAATTCATCTATCGGGCTTTATTATTAGAGATCTTCCAGTTCTTTCAAGTAGTTGGCGAGAGGAATTTAGCCTGGATTCTTTTTTAAAAAAGCAGAAGACAATTGGTTTGTATGGTATTGATACTAGGGCATTAACTAAACATCTCAGAAATCATGGGTCTTTAAAGGGTTGCATTATGTCTGGGAGTATCCTCAATGAAGAACTTGCCATCAAAAAAGCAATTGAGTTTGAAGGCATTAAAAGTAAGGATTTGGCAAAGGAAGTGTCTACTTCTAAAAAATACATATTTAATGAAGGATCCATTTCATTAAATAAGAATGAGTCTAATAAAGTAAAAACAAAACATCATGTTGTAGTCTATGACTTTGGTGTTAAGAAGAACATCTTACGTTTATTGGTTGATCATGGTTGTACATTAACTGTTGTTAATGCTAAAACCCCAGCTAAAGAAGTGATGGAATTAAAGCCTGATGGAGTTTTTCTATCTAACGGACCAGGAGATCCCGAACCATGTGACTATGCGGTCGAAAATATTAAAAAAATCTTAGAAGTCAACATCCCTATTTTTGGAATATGTCTTGGACATCAGCTTCTATCTATTGCCTCTGGAGCTAAAACAGAGAAAATGAAATTTGGTCATCATGGGGCAAACCATCCTGTGAAAGATTTGGGCAGCAAAGAGGTAATGATTACTTCGCAAAATCATGGTTTTGCTGTTTCGGACAATAACCTACCCTCAAGTTTGAGAGTTACCCATCGTTCTCTTTTTGACAACTCAATTCAGGGTATTGAAATTGAAAATAAAAAAGCATTTAGTTTTCAAGGTCACCCAGAAGCCTCACCTGGTCCACATGATGTTGATTACTTATTTGATAAATTTTGTGGTTTTATGTGATGAAAAAAATAATTTATATTTTTTTTATATTCTTACAAGTTAATTTTTCCCATGCACAAATTGGTCCAATATACATTGAGCTAGATAATTCTGACCCACTGGAAAATTTTAATAGATCTATATTTGATTTTAATTATGTGATTGATGAAAGTGTTATTAAACCTGCTGCTGTCTTTTATCGAGACGTTTCACCAAAATTTGTTCAGGATGGAGTCAGCAATTTTTTTTCAAATTTGTCTGAAGTAGGGACTATGGCAAATGAAGTTTTACAACTAAAATTTGATTCTGCATTTACTTCTTTGGCAAGATTTGTTATCAATTCTACTTTTGGTATTTTGGGTGTGATTGATGTCGCAAGTGACCAAGGATTAATGAAAACCAAAGAAGACTTAGGGCAGACTCTTGGATATTGGGGTGTCCCGGAAGGCCCATATATTGTAATGCCAATTCTTGGTCCAACAAATCTACGAGATAGTTTAGGAATGGTTGTAGATTCCAGTTCCAACACAAACCTGCTAAATAACTTAGATACCTTTGGCGCTGCTACTTCGTATTCACTTAATGCAATTGATAATCGATCAAGACTATTACCAGTAACTGATATGATTAACCGCTCATTTGATCCATACACTACAATGAAGAACTCATACTCTCAAAAAAGAAGATATGATGTTTATGATGGAAACCCCCCTGTTTTAAAAAATATTGATTTCTAGAAATGCCAAAAAGAACAGATATTAAAAGCATACTGATTATAGGCGCTGGTCCAATTGTTATTGGACAGGCATGCGAATTTGATTATTCTGGAGCTCAAGCTTGCAAGGCGCTTAGAGATGAAGGTTATTATGTAATTCTAGTTAATTCTAATCCGGCCACAATAATGACAGACCCACAAATGGCTAATAGTACTTACATTGAGCCAATTGAGTGGAGAACTATAGAAAAAATTATAGAAATTGAAAAACCTGATGCTCTTCTACCAACTATGGGAGGTCAAACTGCGTTGAATTGTGCTCTTGATTTAGACAGACATGGAGTTTTGACAAAGTATAAAGTTGAAATGATTGGCGCAAATAAAGAGGCAATTGATAAGGCTGAAGATAGGGATTTGTTCAGAAAGGCTATGCTAAAGATTGGGCTAGAAATGCCTATGTCAAAAGTTGCACATGATATGGAACAAGCAATTGAGATTCAAGAAAAAGTTGGATTCCCTACAATCATACGCCCCTCATTCACTATGGGTGGAAGTGGCGGAGGGATTGCATACAATCGTGAAGAATTTATACAAATATGTGAGAGGGGTTTAGACTTATCTCCCACCAATGAGCTTCTAATCGAACAGTCAATTCTTGGATGGAAAGAGTTCGAAATGGAAGTTGTTAGAGATAAAAAAGATAACTGCATAATCATCTGCTCTATTGAAAATTTCGATCCAATGGGTATTCATACTGGCGATTCAATAACTGTTGCACCGGCTCAAACTCTAACTGATAAAGAGTATCAAGTTATGAGGAATGCATCAATTGCTGTTCTGAGAGAGATAGGTGTTGATACAGGAGGTTCAAATGTCCAGTTTGCAATGAACCCAGAAAACGGCAAACTTACTATAATTGAAATGAATCCTAGAGTTTCCCGGTCATCTGCTTTAGCATCAAAAGCAACAGGATTTCCTATTGCAAAAGTAGCAGCAAAACTAGCTGTTGGATATACCCTTGACGAACTAACAAATGATATAACGGCTGGTAGAACCCCAGCTTCTTTTGAGCCAACCATTGATTATGTTGTTACAAAAATCCCTCGTTTTGCTTTTGAGAAATTTCCTTCTGCAGACAATAGGCTTACAACACAGATGAAATCAGTTGGTGAGGTAATGGCAATAGGTTCTAATTTTCAAGAGTCCTTGCAAAAAGCTCTTAGAGGTTTGGAAAATGATCATTCTGGATTGGATCCTATTGTGGATTTAGAGTCTAATAATGCAAAGAAGATTATTCGACAAGAATGTATTAGTGCAAAAGGAGATAGAATTTTTTATATTGCTGATGCATTTAGATATGGATTAGACATTAAAGATGTTAACGATTTAACTAAGGTAGACCCTTGGTTTTTAGCTCAAATTAAAGATATTGTTGACTATGAAAATTATCTTTCTGAGAAGTCTCTTGCAAAATTAGATTTTGATGAACTTTACTCTTTAAAAAAGAAGGGGTTTTCAGACCAAAGAATTTCAAAATTACTCAATACTTCCGAGACTTCAGTTAGAGAAAGAAGGAAAGTTTTAAATATTAGTCCGGTCTATAAAAGAGTAGATTCATGTGCTGCAGAATTTGATACTGAGACTGCTTATATGTACTCAACATACCAACAAGAGTGTGAATCAAATCCAACAAAGAAGAAGAAAATTATGATCTTGGGAGGCGGCCCTAATAGGATAGGACAAGGTATCGAGTTTGACTATTGTTGCGTACATGCATCTCTAGCTCTAAGAGAGGAAGGCTATGAGACTATTATGGTTAATTGCAATCCTGAAACTGTTTCAACAGATTATGATATATCTGATCGTTTGTATTTTGAACCATTAACATTTGAAGATGTCATGTCTATCATAGAAGTTGAAAATCCTGATGGGATTATTGTTCATTATGGCGGCCAAACCCCACTTAAGTTAGCTCGAGCTCTTGAAGAAAATGGAGCAAAAATCATTGGAACTTCTCCAGATGCAATTGACCTTGCAGAGGATAGAGAGCGCTTCCAGAAAATGATAAAGAAATTAAAACTCAAACAACCTCTCAACGGCACCGCAAAGTCATTAGATCAAGCAAAAGATATTGCCAATGCAATAGGGTTCCCTTTGGTGGTTCGGCCATCATATGTGCTTGGCGGTAGAGCAATGGAAATTGTATATGATATGGATAGTCTTGATAGATATATGACTTCTGCAGTAAAAGTCTCAAATGATTCTCCCGTTCTATTAGATTCTTTCTTGGATCACGCAATTGAAGTTGATATAGATGTGATCTCAGATGGAGAAACTGTTGTCATTGGTGGTATCATGCAACATATTGAACAAGCAGGTATTCACTCCGGTGATTCAGCCTGTTCAATACCTCCATATTCATTGCCGAAGAAAGTTTTAAATGAGATGCGAGAACAGGTTATCGCAATGGCAAAAGAGCTAAAAGTGATTGGTTTAATGAATACGCAGCTTGCATATCAGGATGAAGAAATCTATGTTATAGAGGTAAATCCTCGTGCATCAAGAACGGTCCCATTCGTCTCAAAAGCAATTGGTAAACCACTTGCAAATATTGCAGCAAAAGTTATGTCTGGGCAATCTCTTAAATCCTTGAGATATACAAAAGAAATTATTCCAAAACACTTTAGCGTTAAAGAGGCTGTTTTTCCATTCAATAAGTTCCTTGGAGTTGATCCAATCCTTGGACCAGAGATGAGATCTACTGGTGAAGTAATGGGTATAGGGGACGACTTTGCAAGTGCTTTCGATAAATCACAACTAGCTGCAGGCTCTAGAATACCTAAACGTGGCAAAGCATTTATAAGTTTAAGAAGGTTGGATCGAAAGAATCTTCCAAAATTGGCCAAGGCGCTTGTTGAACAAGGATTTTCTTTGATAGCTACAAGAAGTAATCAGGAAATCATTGCAAAAGCAAAACTTGAATGTGAAATAGTCAATAAAGTTTCTGAGGGCTCACCTCATATTGTAGATATGATTAAAAACGGAGAGGTTGATTTTATTATTAACTCAACAGAAGATACTCAAGGTGTTCAGGATGCAGGTCAAATTAGATGTCATGCGCTAATTAATAACGTCCCTTTTACTACCACACTAACTGCCGCCTTTGCAATTCTTGAAGGCATTAAAACCAGTGATGATATTTCTGTAAGAAAACTTCAATCTATTCACTAAATAAAACTATGGACACTATACCAATCACTGCAAATGGAGCTAAAAATCTTGAAGCAGAGCTAAAGAAGCTTAAAGATATTGATAGGCCAAGAATAGTTCATGATATTGCTGTTGCAAGAGAGCATGGTGATTTAAAAGAAAATGCTGAGTATCATGCAGCTAGAGAAGAGCAGAGTTTTTGCGAGGGCAGAATCAAGGAAATTGAATCTAAATTATCTCGTCTTCAGGTAATTGACATCACAAAACTTAATCAGGATGGAAGGTGTGTATTTGGAACAACCGTATCTATCATAAATTTGGAAGATGAATCAGAGATCACTTATCAGATAGTTGGCGAAGACGAAGCTGACCTGAGCCAGGGGAAGATATCATGTATGTCTCCAATTGCAAGAGCGCTTCTTGGAAAGGAAGAGGGGGATGAAGCAACTGTCAATGCCCCTAAAGGTGATATCGTTTACGAAATTTTAGAAGTTAAATACATCTAACCCCTTGGATGATGTTTTTGATGCTGGTTCTTTAATTGTACATCTTGAATATGTGTGTAAATTTGTGTAGTTGATATGTCACTGTGTCCAAGCATTAATTGAACACTTCTTAAGTCTGCCCCCCTTTGAACTAGATGAGTTGCAAAAGCATGCCTAAGAGAATGAGGTGAAAGGGGTTTATTGATTCCAATTTGCTCAGCGTAATTTTTAATAACATAAAAAAAGTTTTGTCTGCTCATCATTGAACCTCTGTTGCTCAAAAAATACGCATCATTTTGAGAGCTCTTCAATAAATTTGGCCTAGATTGTGACGCATATTTTTGGAGACATTCAATGGCAAAATCTCCAATAGGTAATAGCCTTTCTTTATTTCCTTTCCCATGGATTAGAACGCATTCATCATTAATATTTATGTTCTGATGGTTCAAATTAATAAGTTCACTAACTCGAAGACCACAGGAATACATCAGTTCAAGCATAGCCTTGTCCCTTATTCCAATGATAGTTTTAATATCAGGAGCATCAAGTAAGTTGTCAATTTCACTCACTGATAAAAATACCGGGAGTTTCTTCTCTTTTTTGGGATGGGTGAGTTTCTCCGTCGGATCAATAGAGATATATTTTTTCTGATACAGGAATTTGTAAAAAGTTCTGAGACAGGTGAGAATCCTTGATTGAGTACTTTTAGATACATTCTCATTACTTCTAATTTGAAAATATTCTTGTATCTGCTTTTGGGTTAGATTTGTTAAATCATTATTGCACCAGTTTGAGAAAATCTTAAGATCAGATCTATATGACTTCAGGGTGTTTTCGCTGGCACCATAGCTAAGCCAGTAATGGTCTATAAAACTATTAATCAGATCTTCCGAAGTATTCATATTGATGAAATTATGGCATAAAAAAAGCCGATTTGAGAATCGGCTTTATTAATAAGCGTATGCAAATTATTTTTTTGCAAGCTTCTCTTTAATTCTAGCTGCTTTACCGGTAAGCTCTCTCATGTAATAAAGTTTAGCTTGTCTAACTTTACCACGACGCTTAACTTTGACTGAATCAATAAGTTTAGAGTGAGTTTGAAAAACTCTTTCTACGCCTTCACCATGAGAAATTTTTCTGACTGTAAATGCTGAACCTAAACCACGATTCTTTTTTGCAATGACAACACCTTCAAACGCTTGAAGTCTTTCACGGTTTCCATCTCTAACCTTAACAAGAACCTCAATAGTATCACCTTGTGCAAATTCAGGGATATCACTTCTAAGTTGATCTTTTTCAATTTGGTCGATTA
>Ga0255766_10003207_pt1 | contig 14297 bp, 5 predicted proteins | sample 071ome_23_FD_179966 | JGI IMG/M metagenome (GOLD analysis project Ga0255766, IMG submission 179966) | Coastal salt marsh microbial communities from the Groves Creek Marsh, Skidaway Island, Georgia - 071403BT metaG (version 2) | ecosystem: Environmental > Aquatic > Marine > Intertidal zone > Salt... | reverse complement strand
AGTCCTTGAAGTTCATGTACAGTGCATCGCACAGCATGACGGTGTAGTCAGCGACCTTCTCAGCAGTCAGGGTGGTGTTGGTCATGGTGGTGTTCCCTTGATTACCTAGTAATAATACACAAAAAAAAGCGCCCCGTCAAGGAGCGCATGGCACTTATTGAACTGTCACAAGGTCAGTTTCCTTGCCAGTAACCTGTGGCATCCAGGATTTGATCTTCAAAATTTCAAAATCTTCACCCTTGGAGTGGGATTCTTTAATAAGAACACCAACATTGTTGAATACTTTGTTAAAGATCTTTGCCTGAACCATAGCTTCCTTTCGTGCAGCATCTGCTTCCTCTGCTTCGTACCCACTCAAGAATGGAACGATCGGGAGAATCTCGGAGGTTTCATTGAAGTGATCAAGAACCTCCTTCATAGCACGAAGAATATAAGTTTCCCTGCTACGCTTTGTGTTAGAGTAGTTAAGAATAACAACATCAGTATTCTTGCCATTCTTCTTCAACCACTCTTTAGCAGTTTGTGCCTTGAATGGTGACATGGTATCTTCACAACGCTTTCTAGCAATAACCTTCTCGACCATGCTACGCACAGTATCCTGGGTGTAAGGATGATCAAAGGTAGTAAACCAGTTCATACCCATTTCAACACTTTCTTCACCCATACGATTAAAGAAGAGTGCCAGACGCTTCTCACAATCACTTGGTTGCATCGCTTTGGATGACAAGTGATTGTTCATACCAAGACCGATCTCGTCATACACATCATCAATGGTATATCCATCTTTGATTTCTACTTCATAGACACATACGAATCCATAATCAGCATTACGAAGTGACTCTACTCGGGTATTGCCATCGACAATTTGACCATCAGGTAATACAATCGGAGGCATCTTAGTTGTATCAAATCCTCGACTGATAAAACTCTCTTGCAGTGCCTGAACATTTTTATAATCAATGCCTTGAGAACGTGCTGGGTTCAGTTTCTGACCTGCTTCATTCTCATTATTCAGTTCAGTAATAGGACGAACCTTGAATCCAATAGGATTAACGGTACGAAAGGATTTCACCTTGCAGTTTTGCTCCCACCATTTAGCATCAGGAACACCACAAGGACGATCGACTTGGTAAAACATTAGTAAAAATAGCAAAGTACTTGGTGTTGATTTGAGGCATGTGCCGATCAACACGAGTAATATACTCCGAGTGGTGACCTAGGTCAAGGGGGTGTGTGACAGTTACTATTCTGTCATCTCTTTGACTGTGTTCCTGATCTCTTGCTGTAGCTGAATAGGTGCCGATTGTTTGGATTCAGAATCAGATTCAATCTGCTTCACCACTTCAATGCCACCTTTGACTTGAGAACGAAACTCTCTTAACTTCTGGAGTTCTTCTTCCTTCTCCATGATGTCAGAATTCACCATCTTCAATTGGTTTTCTAGATTTGCGAGATACTTTGCGAAGTCCATATAAATAACGGGTTGACTAAATGAGTATACCATAAATAGTGGGAAAAGGCAACCCCTCTACTCATGGCAGTAAAGTTATTTAATAGAATTGGTCTAAGACGAGATTTCAACCTCAGTGATCTGTTGAGTCCAGAAACTGCGTTAGGTAACATCCTGGCAACAGATAGTATGTCTGGTGGTGAATTATTCTCGGTCAGAGATTTAGATCCAATCAAAGACATTTATGTTACTGATATTACAGCAGACACATTTAATACCCTGGACGGTATTGCTGTAGAGTTTACTCAAACAACTATTGATCCTACTACAGGGTTGCCCCTGATTGATGAAGATACTAACCCAGACATCTATCTTCCTCTCATTAAGATTAAGAATAGATTAGATACTGCATACTTTACTACTGGTGAACCCTTCTTCTATGGTGGTGACGGTCCAAATGCAATTTATTATGATTCAGAGAATATTATTATCACACCAGATCTATTAGTTCTTAATAGAGTATATGAGTATGGTGATGTCATTAGAACCTCACAGAACAGAGTTTATAGAGCTGTTCTTACTGATGCTACTACTGCAAACAATCTAACCCATACCTCTGGTATTGTCAATGGGTTCCAATACTTACAGGATTATGCATTCTCAAATGGTGACCTCATCCTCAATGGAGTATTTGATTCTGTTACTGGTGAAGAGTTAACAGAATCCGATAACTTCTGGGAACGTGGTCAGTTTGTATATGGTAACAAAGTCAGAGATACATTCCTCTCTCTGTTTGGTGGTGTAAATTGGAAGGGATTCTTTAAACCAGTTACGTCAGGCAGAACTAGATTCTATCTTAGAACCACTGGATCTACTGTATTCAAATTCCAGGATCCTAACACTCCATCATCTACTGGATTGTCTTATGGTAGAATCCCATCTGGCACAATTACATCTTTAACAACATATAGAAATTCATTAGCAATAGGTAGTACAGCAAGAACTTGGGTTGACACTCTCTTAGGTATCTTACAAGACACTTCTAGAATCTTTATTGAAGTAACTCTTGATGATGCTATCAATATTGCAACTGATGATATTGCTTATGTTGAGGCAAAGAAAGGACCTCTGGTATCAAAGCAATATAAAATGTTGACCCGTTATGTTACAGGTGAACCCAATAGTGTTAATCAATTCTTCATTGAGGTCACTAAAGATTTCAACTTAAAGAATGTAGATATCACTACTGTACCAGAAGTTACCTCTAACAATGCATACTTTGGATTCTTTAGATTCTATGCATGGGAAAGAAGAGATAAAAAGACATATATCAATTCTATTCATCATAAGTTAACTCTTAATAGTTCAGAGTTTACTATTAGTGGTAATGTTATTACATTTGCAGATACTACACTTGGTAGATTTTACTACAACCATGTAATGTTGAATGATTACATCTATGATTATAGAAGACGTTCAGCAGATGCAGATTTTGGTGTACGTCGCTTCAATGTTGTTGGATTAGATGATTCTACTCGTCAGGTTACATGTAATATTACCACAGATTATGAGGGAAATGATAATACTTATACTTCTGTTGATGGTAGTGGTAATAACGACCAACAAGCACGTCATACTCCATTCTCATTTGAGGGGGGAGCAACTGGTACTGCAATCACTACAACATATCAAACTGGTGACCTTGATGACGCTATTGATGCTACAACACCAACAAATAATCTATTCTTTGTTGGTAGATATGCAGAAATAACACCAAGAACAAAATTTATCACTATTGAGCAGTTCCTACCTGCATATGAAGAGTACGCATTTGATTGGACATATTATACCAGAGATGAAGATGTTCCCAATGCAGGTCAAGTGGAAGAAAAAGCATGGGTTCTGTGGATGGCATCAGAAATCTCTGGTTATGGTCCACTTAATTACAAATATCTTTATGATATTAACTATAAGTTCTTCCAGATTGGTGACTTTAAAGTATTCTTGGATAACTCAGTCCCATATGGGGGAACAAGTAGAGAATCTGGTATTGAACAAAGAGCATTTGGTGGTGAGCAATTACTCAGTCCTGGTGACCAATACAACTTATTCTATAGCACATTACCAGTTCAATCAACATATGTACCTCCTGTAAAATTTAATGATACTATATTTGAAGTAACTGGCACATTCTCAGATAATTCCAGATTGGTAACATTGAGTACTGCATTAAATGCCGAAGTTGGTACATATATTGCATTGCGTGACGGTAGAAACCTATATGAAGATTATTTCTTCAGTACAGGAACAAGAGTAACAGAGCAGTTAAGTTCTGGTGGCAATATTACTGATGTTGTATTGAGTAAGAATACACTGCAATCTGGCAGCAATGTCAATGTATTAGTATATAATCACCGTGGATTTGTAACTCCATTGTTTGTACCTTACAAAGGAAATGGTGATAATGATTCCACGTTCTTAGGATTTAACAATACGCTTCCAACAAATACATGCATCTTCCCATTTGGCACATATAGTGTAAATGGAGCTGCAGTTACATTTAACTCTGGTGATGCAACCACAACAGTAAGTGGTATTACATTTACCAGTACTGCAAATGGTGCTTCAATTTCAGGTCCAGGTATTGGTCAGGTCTTCAAGTATAGAGGTGATGTAAGTGAAGTTCAACTGGGAATGGTGTTTGTATCATCTCAGGATCCATCAGACCAAACTGAATATAGAAGAGTATTGAATCTTGTACCAGCAGTATCAACAGATATGGGTGAAATCTGGTTGAACAGACCATATACTACTATTAGTGGAGATTTATTGAGTGGTGTATATTATGATAGAGGTATTGATATTACCAAACCACTTGAAACCTATTGCAATAATACTAATTGTGCTCAAAACTCATATGATATTGTAACAGTAACTGATCCGAATACCAGTGAAACTTCATTAGTAACCAATATCAATACTCGTTATGTTGCATTGCAAGTGGATACATCTAGCAATAGTAATTTTGATCTTCTCTGGACAGAAACTCTTCAAACTGGGTGGTATAGAAATACTCAAACCACTGGTAGTTCTTCAGCAGCCTGGTGGGTAGATGATAATCAAACTCCATTGACTGAAGCATCTAACTTTACTGGTCCTGCAAATGATACCAGAAGATTTAAAGACAGTACTGTATATGTTCGTTTAACTCAAAATACAACAGATACCGCTGTTGCTCTTGAACAATTTGGATTCCCCAACTTAAAAAATGAAGTTTCTGGATTTATTCCATTTGGCACAGTTGAAGGTGTTCTTAGAATCTATGGTTCAGGCATTACAGGTACTACAACCAATGGATACAAGTATTACCTCATTGTTAAACTCTTTACTGAAGTAAATGTCACATCAGACACGAGAACTGATGAGAATGGGAATGTAATTGATAAGATTTTAAATTGGACTCAATTACCATCATCCAGTTTAAATATCCAAAGGTTCTTGTATACTAGCAATCCAGGAACTACCGCATTGAGGGCATTGGATATTGGTGATTACAACACACTAGAAACTAGAGGTAATGCATACATCTCTGGTAATAATGGAAATGATGGGAGATATGCAAAATTAACAAATACCTTTACACTAACACCAACCCAAGCATCAGATCTATTCCATAATCCAAACAGTATTCCTGTTGATGGTAATGGTCCAAATAGAATTGTTACACTTGGTCAGTATGTCAAGTATATCACACTCAATAATGTAAGAAAATTATTGTGGATGAGAACATTTGATTCTGCATCATATGTAAGTTTTGGAAATGTTTCTACATCTACAGGTGCTACCGCATTTACTAATGTTGGATTCTTCAACGATGTTACTATCCCATCAGGCAACGGAAGAATTCCTAACCTAATCAATATTCAAGAAACATATAGAGATATTAGAATCACTGGTAGTACTCCTACCTATGATTACATGCAGTTCAGGAATAAAACCTATGAAATTGTCAGAGCAAATAGTGTAATTGAAGAGAGATTACCTTTCATTAGGATGATTCATCCTAACTCAACCAGAACTGGTATTACTCAATATCTACAGAATACAACTAACCAACGTTCTGTTTACACCTTTGCTCAAGCATCTGCTATTTTATCTGGTGGGGCAGTAACATTTAATAAAGAATTGTGTTGCCCTCCACTTGATACTTCACCACCATTTGATAGTTCACCATTGGGACTTTCAACCACAGTAAATGAACCAGATATGACTATGGGTGGAAAATTGAATGTCAGAAGTATTCGTGCTACTCATCCAGTGTTAAATATTAAGAGTTTACCATCTACAGTGGCACTTGATGACCTTCCTGTAGATAAGAAGTTAAGAGTAAACTTCGGTGGTACTTTCTATGATATGCTGATCGGCAGTTCAGATCCAAATAATATATTCTAAACCTTCTTCATTAAGATATAAAATTCTTCGTTATTGATCACCATTTTGAGTTTGAATGAAGTCGGATTGGATGGATTAACTGCATAGTTATCATCTAATGTTTGTCCAAGGGCACCATTACCATTAACAAATCTTGTATTATCAGTAGTTTGCCCATCTCTACGCAAATCAATAGAAACTTCTTGAGTAAAGATAAGATCGTTAATTGATACTTCAGTTGATGTTGTTACCAACTGACCATTATCAGGATCTGCTACCCATGGATTATAATCATTGGAGAATGATCTTGTCTTACCTGCAAAGTCAGATCTTAAGTTATTTGTAATCTGAGATCCAGCATCACTAATATAAATGCCAGGTGATATTACATCATCATCTGTTGGACTCAATGCTGCTTCAGTACTATTGAATCCATCTGGGTCAAATGCAGTAATCAGACCCTCAATCTTAATATCTCTTTCATAGTATAATTTACGGTCAATTCTATACTTACTACCTTTCAAATATGTTGCTTGCTCTACATTTTCACTGACGTTTTCTAGTTCTACTGTATATCCTTCATCAATTCCATATGTAAAGCTGCCTGTAGATCCATATGATTCGGAGTTTGACTCTTCATTATCTAATACTTCAGGTGATTCTAAATTTTGAATGTTCTCGACAGTCAGTTGATCATCACGTCTGAAGATAACATCAGGGAACAGTGTTGTTGTTGGTACTTTTGTACCACCATAAGTGTCACTCTCTGAGGATGGAATATTATAATTTTCAGCAATAAGAATAATTTCTTTCAAACTTTCCTGCGTGCTTCTTGGTAATGACCTCAAGAAGTATGTGTTCTGACCATTGGAATCAAAGACACCATATTCAGTGCCATTATCAGCAGTATTGATAACAGGGGTGCTTGTCTGTACTGTTAAATTATAACTACTGAATGTAGAGTTTGCAGCAAATCCATCACCAGAAGCAACTACATTTACATAGTAAAGAGCACTTCCATCAGTATTTGTACCTGTAAATTTGTCAGCAATTTTCCAATCAATACCAGAAGATGTACCAGATGCACCAATGGGGATAGAAATCCAACTATTTAATGTGGTGGTACAAGTCATCTTTCTACCAAATTTAGCAAATTGATTAAAGTGGTTTGCGTATCCACCAGAAGTAGAACTATATACGGTTAAAAGAAAATATGGTTTAGCATAACCTTCAGTATCAAGAGTATAAATTGGAAACTCTTTTACAGGAACTCTTAATGCAATTGCATGACTAAGTGATGATGCGTTAACTGTAGCTGAATTAATTAATGTACTAGCAGCAGAAACTGAATATAAAGTTCCATTACCAGTCACATAATTGCGAAGAAGTGTGATTGCAGTTGCAGGAATAGTTGTAGTTGTAGGATTTGTTCCATCAACATTCATAATGGAACGATTTAATCCTTCCATATAATTGTACAACTGAATCTCATTGGTTCTAGTAGATCCAGAGGGTAATCCATTTGCGGTAATATAATCAGCAATCCAATCTTTTACATCATCTTCAAATGTGGATGCTGGGAAGTTCTGAGTGTTTCTGAAGAATACTTCCAGTAAGTCAATGTCCCACGAGGTTAAAGAACCATCTCCACTTACATCATACAACTCAAGATTACGTTCAATAAACTCTTGAGCATAAATTAATCTATTGACATCATATGATTTTGTCGTTGGAGAACTTGGTGGTACAAATTTATGCTTATTAGTTGTAGCATCTTTTACTAAGTCATAAGTTCCATTCAAACTTGCATTGGTATTTGCGATCTCAACTCTCAAAGATGCTGTGTCAAGATTTGCAATGTCCCATGTATAGTTTCCAACTAATAATGCTGTCCATGGATATCCAATGATAGTTACTTGAAATCCAGTTCCAGGAATTCCAGTAATACGTGGTGGTAAATCACCACTGATATATGTGGTATTACCTGTGGTATTTCCATTCTCATCTATAATTTGTCTGTACTTGCTAATTGTAAGTACATCACCTTGTTTAAATCCAGTAAAACTAGTTCCCGTTCCTTGAGTATCACCACTATCAGTAATCTCAACGGTTCCAATCTGTCCAATTAATCCTGGATAACTAAAAACATTTTGACCATCAGAAATCTCAATGGTTGCTTCTGCAGATTCATTTAAACCAGATCCACCTTTAAATATAACCTCGTACTTACCAGGTAAATATCCGTCACCTCTACTGAATGTTATATCTTTACCAGAATTGGGAAAAGTTAATTTACCATCAGAGTCAAATCCCCTATACACAATATCATAATCTTTCAAAAGATTGATAGGAACAATGTCTACAATGTCATCATCTGTATATGTGTAGACACTATCATAAATGAACTGGGTTCCCAGTTCCAACGATTTACCTGATTCTTCAGTTACAGCAGTATGAACAAATCGATTAAAGAACAATAAAGATTTCTTAGTACTGACACCTTGAAAGATCTTTAGATCATTAGATGCAGTTCCTCCTGCTAAGTTGTCAAGGATCAAAGATCCGTCTTCAACTTCTGCTAAGTTTAGTGCCTGTACAAAACCTTGATTTGCCATTTTTAGAAATTAATTGTCCAACCTTTTGCTCTTAACTCATTAACAATGACAATACCACCAGTCACAGTAGTAACACTACCAGTTACAGTTTTCCAAACTTCAAGTTTAATTTCAGTCCCCGATGTTGGTTCAGATCCCGTTGCAAATGTTACCGAATCGTTTGAATAGTTAATAGAAACACTTGCATTGGGCAATGATACTTCGGATCCATTAATGAATAGCTTCGTAAAGTATGTAGTTGTGCTGTTAGGAGAATCGTTTCTAAGGTCTAATGATGCTGCTGCAAATGTTGCAGTTGGGTTTCCAGGATCAGTTTGAGTTACCGTAATGGTTTCTTCACCCTCTTTTGTGGTTGTAGAAGTAGGAGTAGTTACAGAATTTGATGATGGTTGACCTGTATTACCAGAGAGGTTAACAATAACTCCACTGCGTTTAGCAGCATTATAGTTTGCCAAGAGATCTTCAAGAATAGCATCAATATTAGCAGAGTTAAACAAGTTGTTAGATACATCAAGAGATCTTAGACGTGTAGCACCTGCTAATGTACCTTCTCCAAATACAGTCATCTGATTATTATTCATAGAGATGTATTGGATGTTTGGAGCACCATTGCTGAAATCAGGGAAAGCAGAAGAGATTTGATTATTACCGACAATAAAATAGTTCAATCTACTGAGATTTTGAAGGTTTCCAACAGATTGAATTTCATTTGAGGACACATAGAAATATCTTAAATTTGTCAGGTTTACAAGTTCAATTGAACCATTGAATTTGTTGTTTCTCAATGCAATGTAATAAATTCTACTGTTTGCCCCAAATGATGGGAGTGGAGTATTACCAGTTGATGTTCCAGAACCCCATCCATTATTTTCCGAAATGATATATCTTAAGTTTGGAGCACCAGAAGTGCTAAAGAAGTTTCCAGTTAAGTAACCACCTGTAGATTGAATTTGAAGATAAGATAAGGATGGAAGATTAAATGTAGCTGCTTCGAATTCTGCTCCAGTATAAGTAGATCCATTCCATGTGCCAATGTTTCTACCTAAGGTTGAACTGATAATTCTAATAGTGCTGATTCTCTGTGCTTCTTCAAATGTATCATCCCACATGATATATCTTCTACCATGCTCACCGCCGTTAAATGATGCCCCAATACCACCAGGGCGACCACCTTCAATTCTAGAATATCTAAAGTCAATTGTTCTTAATTGACCATTTCCTAAAAACTTAGGAATCATTCCATCAAGATATGATGCATAAAAATTTAAACTTCTTAAGTTAGAACAACCATTAAGGGCATAATTACCCAATGCCGTAGGTTGGGTAGTACTCCATAAGGTATTATTTTGAGCAATTGGATTGCCACCAGCAGCACTTCCACTAGGAGTCCAAGCAACAGGAGCAGGACTTCTAGTTGGGAATCTAGTATAGTTACAGTTTAAACTGCTAAGTGTTGTTTTATTTTCAAGACCTGTAGGAAGAGGTAATGCAGTATCATATAAAGAAATAGAACTGATAAAAGACATTCTAGTGAAATTTAATCCATCAGATGTCAATGCTTCATTCTCCCCTACTTGGAAAGTCCTCAGTTGAGAACTCTCTCCTGCTTCAAGTCCACCAATATTAATTGGGTCTTCAAATACTGGACTAATTCTAGTGAAGTAGCAATTATAAATGTTATAAGTTCTAATTTCTTTAATGTTAACTCTTGGGGTTTCTTCTTGATTAGTAGTATATGAAATGTTTCTAACGCCTGCTGTAGTACTAGTTTTGTCTACAATTCTTGACGCTGAAGTTCTGAATAATCTACGAGAACCCAAATCCTGAGCATTATAATCTCTCAGTTCAGGGCATCTAGTTGACAAATCGAGAACATCAATTGTTTCCCAATAGTTTGGAATTCCAGTAATAACAGTTGTTGATGTGGGTTCATCAACATAAACATAATACACATCATCAAAGAAATGTTTATCAAAATACTTACCCTTGATCACTACTGATTGTGATGGATTACCAATGGCAAAAGTAAACTCTTGTTTGTTATCTTTATCAATAATAACATTATTGTACTCACTTTGAGTAACTTTTAATGCCATCATTTCCTCTTGATTTAGAAATTCAGTATGACCATTATAACATCCACGAAGATTTAAACTTCTCAGGGTCTTTGGTAACTTTTTAAGTAGTTTTGATCCAAACTGCTTCTCTTCATCAACACCAGATTGATACAGATAATTATTTTGCAAATTAACTGTTCTTAGTGTTGCACTCTCGCTAGTAATCTGCGGAGGATTTTGGGTGTTATATGTCTGAACATAATTAATTGTTGTCCAATCTGGCATTTCAGTTAACAGATTGTTCGCAAAGGTAAATGCCGTAGCATTTGGATACTTTACAACAGGGAATGTTGTAAGATTAATATTGTTTCCAGTAATTGCAGTAATATTTGCTGGAGGAAAATATACCCTAATTTGCCTTTCTTTAAAACTTGTAGTATTATATCTCAACCTAGAAAGTGTAGTTGCACTAGGTCTTGATACAATCTCATATCCAGTATCAGTATCAGTCAATGTATAAATTGGAGTTTTATTTACACCATTAACAGGATATGGAGTAAATGAAAAATCCATCGCAATGTTTTTGAATGCAGTGGTAAAGATCTGTGGAATACCACGCATTGCATACAAATATCCATCTGTACCATTCAAGTCCATCTTGATGATGTCAGTTGGTACTTCAGTATCAAATCTTACAGGTTCTGGTGTATCTAATACATTTAAAATTGACTGGTTTGTTGGAACAGTATATGAACTAGAGTTACCAAGTTTCAAAGTTCCTCTAACTTGAACAGATGCACCGTAAGAAATAGCAGAAGTAGGATCACCCTCAGATCCACCACTCCATGCACTAACTCTAGATGTTGAAATATCACCATACTTTACATCATTTTTAGTTACATTATCACCCTTATCATTGGGGACAAATTGGAACCTCATAGCACCGCCTGAGACCGCCCCATACGCCTCCAAATTACCCCTGGTAGGGGTAAGATACCCAGAGATTAAATTAATTAATCCAACATAACGATTACTATCTGATTTCAAGCGATCTAAGTACCTGGTAAGATTAACATCTAAACCAGATACGTTCTGAAGTTCTTCTGTTCTTAGATTTTCAGAGATTCCTTCAATAACTGCAAGATCTCTAACATCCAACCCTAAACTATTAAGAGCAGTATTCTTAGATTCTACATCAGTAAGTGAGAATGATACTTTAAGACCAAAAAGTACTGGGTTTCTGATTGCCATGTTTATAACTGCTCTACATATGTGATATTAATTTGAATATCGACTGAGGTGTTTCCAATTGCCCTACCGACAATAAAAACAGCTTCAGTATTAACAATATCTGGAGTGATTACTTTTCTATCCGCTCCAAACACATCATCCAGATCAAATGTTTTTGTTTCATTATTAATATATAGGGTCGTTAATCTATTGCCAGGTCTTAAAATAGATGACCCTTGAGTATCAATCTGTGCTGATGACAATCTAGATACCTGCTGGAATGCTGCTGGGACAACATCATCAGGAGGAACTGTTGATGTTTGAATTAAATCACCAACACCACTAACATTTAACTGACCAGTTCTTAAATTAGTTTCAAGACCATAAGTTGTTGGATCTTCAGTTTCAGTAAGACCTGTTGCTGGATCATATACAGGATTAAATACTCTCTTCCATTGAGGTTGTTGAGTAGAAAGATTACCTAAAGAGTCAATATCATGGAGTTCAGTACTTCTGATTTCAGTATTATCTCTCAGTTTAGCATATGCATAAAGTGGGAATGCATCAAAATCAAATACTGCCTGATTGTTCCCACCGCCAGTATATGAGTTTGGAGCATCATATCTATCCCCCTCTGAGAACCATGCTCTAAGAACAACTCCATTATATGCAATATTAAATTCAGTATCTGCAGTAGGAATAATATTATTACCACTCAAGTTACGAGCATCTTTTAAGTCAATATCGGTTGATAAATCATTTGTCTTGATTGGAATTACATTATATTGAACAGAAACTCCTTGAATGGTCTCAGTATAAGATTTTTCCTCCCCAGCAAACCTACAAACCTGTCCATTCTGACCATTAGAATCATAGAAGAACTTGATATAACTATCAGTTCCTTCTGGGTTTACTGCAACTTGTCCACCAATTGGACTACCAGTTCCGCCGTAAATTGAAGTGCTTCCCGAAGATTTAAGGAAATACGTAGAACTAGAAAGATATGCTAATCTTTCTGCGTTAGTATCAAAGGAATCTCCCCACTGATTATTTGTAATACTAGAAAGATCTGTTGCAGTAACTTGCTCAACAGTTCTAATCGTAGTTGGTTGCTTCTCCAATCTCATGTTAGAACAAAGTCCGCTGCTGCTTCCTAGGGGATTAGAGATTCTAAAATCATCTGTAAATGGGTGAATTCTAGAATACCAATTTTCTCCAGATTCAAATCCAGTATTAGTAACGTCAATTCCATATGGATGGTAATCTAATGTTACTGTTAATGTGTCAGGCAAATTCTTTACGAGCACGTCAGATTGAGTAACAATTGAATTTGTATCTTCATCATAAACTTCCCTTGTCTCTACATAATCAGTTCCATCAGGTTTTACCCACTTTATCAATTCTCCTGTTTGAGCATTAAATACTGGGCGATATGGAGTGAATCCCATCTCCCATTCTGCCAATTGACCAGTTGATTCTCTTCTAATTGGGTTTAACCATCTGATAATGCCTGTAGGACCAGACAGAGGATTGGGACCAGCAATACTAGTTTTCTTTTGAGATAATCTTACATCAAAAGTTTCAGTATCTGGATCACCAAAGAAATCTGCTGGTGTTGGGGTTTGACCAGTACCCAAACTAGTATTAGTTACAATCTTTTGAGGAGATAAGAATCTAATTTCATCAAGAGCAAATCTATCACTACTAACATATCCTAACAAATCAATAGTGGCAAATCCATCTCCATATACCTGCCCACTTCCACTATTACCAATATAAGTATTCCACAAGCGAGTATAAATTGCTTTTGATTTGTAATCAGTATATTCTAAATTATAATCAGTTCTCTGTTGCTCAGTTGTAACCCAAATTGGTTGAATAGTTAACGTATCTCCAGCAGAGATACCATGAGCACTTGGTTGAGTACCTTGAGCAGAACCTCCAGGTACTGTAGAAATTTTCCAGGTATCAACAGCAGATACTGTAAACTGGAATCCAGATCCACCACCGTTACCAAGATTAGCATCATCTGCAGAAAGAACATCGCCAACTTGGTAATTAGTTCCTAATCTACTCGTTAATACACTGGTAACAACTCCACCATCTACAGTAATTTCTGCTGTCAATCCAGTTCCAGATCCACTCGTCATAGGCACATCTGTATAAGTTCCATTAGCATAATTAGATCCTGCTTGAGTAATCGTACCAATTACTCCTCTATAGGAGAGATTACGAATATGACCTGGAGTAATTGAACCTGGATGATCTGTATCAGTTAAATAATCTCCCCTCCTGATATAATCTGGATTTTGAATGACTAATCTAGCACCATTTAATTCAACTGCTAATACCTGTTTAGTAATTGGTGCTAAGGTAAAGTTTGAATCACCAGTAGCATCATCAATCTTCTTGACCTTTCTAATGTCCCCATGAACACCACACTCAATGTCTGGCATATACAAATATGCAGATCCAGAACATCCAACACATTTTGTGAAGTTCAGTTCTGCCATT
>Ga0255766_10003206_pt1 | contig 14298 bp, 14 predicted proteins | sample 071ome_23_FD_179966 | JGI IMG/M metagenome (GOLD analysis project Ga0255766, IMG submission 179966) | Coastal salt marsh microbial communities from the Groves Creek Marsh, Skidaway Island, Georgia - 071403BT metaG (version 2) | ecosystem: Environmental > Aquatic > Marine > Intertidal zone >... | reverse complement strand
ATAATTATAAAAGAGATTCCTAATGCAGACCATTGGCTACCATTAACACATAAGGAGAGTGTATTAAGTGAAATATACAATTTCTGACATTTGTCCTATAATATATATTATGTTGCGTTATGTATAAACAAGTATTACATGATCATTTAGATGGTGGTTTAAGGCCTTCTACTGCTAAAGAACTAGCAAAACATATAAATTATAAACCTATTAATGAAATCGACAATGTTGCAAAATTTTTTGATAGATCTTCTTCAACTTCCCTTGAAGATTATTTAGAAGCCTTTACTCATACTATTGCATTGATGCAATCTTACAGTAATTTAGAGCAAATAGCTTATGAAGCAGCTGTTGACATGTATGAAAATGATATTAATTTTTATGAATCAAGATATGCTCCCTTCTATTCAGTAAATGGTGACTTATCCCCTAAAGATGTCCTAACAGCTATTAATTCGGGTTTTAAACTGGCTGAAAACGAATTTGGCATAGTTTCTGGCTTAATTCTCTGTGGTATGCGTCATGATCCAGATAACGTTAAAGCAGTTGCTGAATTAGCCATTGAATACAAAGAATTAATTATTGGTTTTGATATTGCTGGCCCTGAATTAAATTTTTTACCTTCAATGTATAAAGATAGTTTTTTAAAAGTTAAAAACGAGGGAATTAATATAACCATACATGCAGGTGAAGGTGACGGAGTACACTCAATTCAAGAAGCCCTTGATCACGGAGCTAAAAGAATAGGACACGGTGTGAGAATTATAGAAGATATTAGTGATGATAATAAATTGGGGCCTACTGCAGATCAAATATTGCAAAATAATATACCATTAGAAGTATGCATCACTTCTAATCTACATACGAATATGTATAAAAATCCACAAGATCATCCAATATCAAGATTGCATAATTTAGGATTTAATATATCGCTGAACACAGATAATAGATTAATGAGTAATACAAGCATTGATAATGAATTGAATGTAGCTAAAGCAGCAGGAATTGAAAACCCTACTTCCCTACTTAAATACTCAACTAGCGATAGCTTTCTTAATTAGCACTTCATTGTCACTATTGAGAAAGTTATAAAATTGAGATTCATTAATTAATTTAAAATTTTTGTTTGGATATAATTTTTTAGCTAATTTCAACTTCTTTTGTTTTTTTGTAATTAAATTCTGATTCATGGTTGTTATTTCGACATAAACATCAAGTTCAGGTAAGTAAAAATCTGGTGTAAACATCATTTTAATTGAGCCACTACCCCACTTTAAAGGAAAGCTAGTAGGTTCATATATCCATTGGATGTTAAATAAATCTAAATGTTCAGAAAATATTTTTTCAGAATAGTGCGCAAAGCTCATCTATTTTGTACAGAAATTTTTTCTGGGAATAAAGAAAATATTTCTGCTTCCGTTTCAGTGTGAACTGGCCCTAGTGAAATACCAAAAACTGCCTGACCTTTTTTAAGTAAATCGATCATTTGGTCATTTTCAGTCAATACATAAATTGAGGTTCCATCAGAAAATATAGATACATCTGTGACGTTTTTCTTTTTACCAAGTAATTTAGAAACATTTTCTAAAGCTACTCTAATTTTTTGTAAACTTATACCTGCGTCACGTAACTTATTAACAAGTTTTACTAAGACAATATCATTAAAAGAATACAGTCTGTGAAATCCAGACCCTTTAATATTTCTAATAGATGCATTAATAAGACCGGTCGATGTCCAATGATCTAATTGCCTATAAGATATACCAGTTATTTTACAAACTTCTGGTCCTGTGTAACCCTGTTGCATAGTTTTAATCTACTAGATTAAATCAGTTATTCAAGGATTTAGAAAAAATCCTCAGGTGAAATATCATCAATAAATTCAATGAATTCTTTAATTTCCTGATTATTATCCTCAATTAAAATGATTGAATTTTGATTAAATAAATCAGGGTTAACCGTAATCTTCGAATTTGATTTAATAGCTAATGCAATTGCGTCACTAGGCCTTGAAGACAAAGTAACGCTACCTTCAATTGTGCTTAATGTAATTTCAGCAAAATAAGTTTTATCTTGAATGTCTGTAATGCAAACTTCTGAGATAGAGGCATTTAAAGATTCAATAATATCGATAAGTAAGTCATGTGTCTGAGGCCTTGGATGGACGTAACCTTCTTGTGCGTATGCAATCGAAACAGCTTCAATAGTTCCTATCCAAATAGGGAGAAATCTAGAAGTTTCAGGTTCATGAAGAAGCATGATAGGTGTTTCAGAATCTTCTTCAAGTCTTATTCCTGACACTTCAACTATTACATTATTGTTCATAAAAAAAGATTAATATTTATTGAATTTATTTCTAGCTAGAAGAGAGTAATTTAGATATTACATTTGACATTAAAAAATTGTAATCAACACTATTTTTTGATTTAAATAAATTTATATTTATAAACTCATCATCAAAACTATTTCCAAATAATAATTCTGATCTATCAATAGATTTAAAATGTACATCTTTTGCAATATTAATATTTCCAAATTTAAAAATATCGTAATTATATGAATGGAATTTAGAACCAGAAGAATTAATAATCTTGTATACATATTCAGATTCACTTAACAATAAATAATCTTGAAAATTTGCTAATGATTCCTTATATAGAAATAAAGTGTCTTCAAAATGATTTTCCTTGTTATTATCAACAATTGATCTATTAACAATTGTTAAAATATTTCTATTATTTTCTTGGTTGTAGCCGATAAATGTTAAACCAGCTTTAGATGTCCATCCTGTCTTTAAGCCTTGAAACCCATTTTTTAATATTAAATTTGTATTTTCATATTTTTTTACTTCACCATTTTGCTCATAATAAAAATTTGATTTATTAGTAATATCGATAAGTTTTGTATTTCTTAAAATATATTCAGAAAGTAGTAGCAAGTCGTTAATTGTTGTGTAGTGATTTTCTTGATCAAGTCCATCAGGATTTTGAAAGTTAGTGTTATTCATATTTAACTTTTTTGCTCTCGTATTCATTAATTTTACAAATTCATCAACAGAATTTGATATGTGCATTGCTGCTGCATATGCAGAATCATTTGCAGAATAAACTAATAAGAATTCGAGTAATTGCTCAACAGATACCTTATCTCCTGCGGTTAAATACGCAACTTTACCTTCAAAATTGTAAGAATCAGGATAATTTATAGAAATTAATTCATTCAATTCATTATTTTCATAAAGAATTAATGCTGTCATTAATTTAGTAATAGATGCTGGCGATATTGGCTCATCTATATTTTTTTTATATAATATAGTTTTTTTGTCTAAGTCATATGATAAATAAAACTCAGTAGTTAAAACTTCTTCATCAAGTTCATATGCATATGAACTTGAAGTTATAAAAATTAAAACAATGAAAATTAAGAGATATCTTTTAATAAATAACCCCTGATAAGACTGGTATAGTTTTCAATTATTAAAGTATGTTCATCTTCTTTACCATCTGGCAATAAACTTTTGATAAACTCAATAAAATCTGTTGAACGTTCATTTATAGATTTCAATACAGAAAAATTTTTAGGTTCTAAACCTAAAGAATAAAAGTACGACCATGCTTTCATTCTATTTAAATCTTCATTATTAAAAATTTCTTTATTCACTTCGAATCCAAAAGTTACTAAATCTTCAAACTGTGTAATAGATAACCCTGATTGTTTAAGCATATCCCTAATTGAGTAGTTATCAATTTTTATAGTTTTTGTTTTAGTACTTTTTAGCAATGATGGATTACTTTTGATTGCTTTTAAGCTATAAAATTCGTTTTCTTGTAAATCTATTATTTTTGAAATTTTTTCAATATCTTTACTTGTAAATTTTCTTGTACCCCCTGAGGACCTTTTAATATTAATTAAACCCTCTTTTTCTAAAAATCTAATTCTTGAAATTGATGCAGATGGATATTTTATTTGCAAAGCTTTGACAGCTTCACCAATATTCACTTCATTACCTCTGTAAGGAGTAATAAATATTTACCTATTTGTATCTTGTCACCAGATTTAAGTTCGGAATCACTTTTAATTACATTATTTATATAAATTCCATTAGTGGAGTTGTTGTCTGTAATTCTTATAATTTCATTATTAACTGAAAGCAAAGCATGATTTCTTGAAACAGTAATGTCGTCTAATATAATATTGTTTTCTGATGATCTTCCAATTTTGTAATCTTTATTACTTAATTTCCATGAAGAAGACATTAACTCGTTGTTCAATAAAGAAAGTATAAATAAAGGCTCTTCAGCAGAACTGCTTGAGGAATCTAAAGGTATTGTTTCGTTATCCACTCTTATATATTAAGTTGTACAAATATTCAATTGCAACATAAAAGTAAAAAATAATAACAACTATTGCTAACTGCTCTAAAAATGGCACAGATATTGCAGTATTTAGTACAAATAGACATATAAGAACAAATAAAGCTACTGTTCCAATCTTTCCTTTTTTTGAAACATTTATTTTTGATCCAGTAATTAAAACGTATATTGAACCAATAAGAACTAAGAATTCTCTAATTAATACAGCATAAATAAGGTTTAGTGGAATCAGCGGTGATAACCAAAATAATAAAATAATAAATACAATCCTATCAGTTAAAGGATCTAAAATAATGCCTAGTTTTGAAACTAAATTAAATTTGCGAGCAACAATTCCATCCAATGAGTCTGATAAACCAATCACTGCTATTAAGGCGATTAAAACATACGAGTTAAAATTGTTTGGTTCATAATAAAAAAAGAGATACAGCGCTGAAAAAAATCGAAATAACGTAATTAAATTGGGTAAAAGAATAATGTCTTTGAAGATCAAAGAATTCCTTTTACATCATGAGTAGCTACGTAATGACCACTTTTTACCTCAGCCATAGGCAATTCATCTGAATTATTAGCAATAATATTATCTAATTCTGAAAAATCTAATTCATACCTTTCCCTTTTGTAAGATGGGTCAGGAATAGGAATTGAAGATATTAATCTTTTTGTATATGGGTGTATTGGATTACTTAATAATTCTTCTGTTTCTGCAATCTCAACTATTTTTCCATTAAACATTACTGCAATTCTATCGCACATATATCTTGCGACTGCGAGGTCATGAGTGATGTAAAGATAGGAAACTTCTAAATCTTTTGCTAAATTTAACATTAAATCCATAATTGAAATACGTATCGATACATCCAACATAGATGTGGGCTCATCGCATACAACAAACTTTGGTTTCATAATAAGTGTTCTTGCTATAGACACTCTTTGTCTCTGCCCACCTGATAGCTCATGAGGATATCTAGGCATATAATTTTCAGGGGGTGTCAGTCCAACAGTTTTTAATATTTCATATACAGCTTCTTCTCTATCTTTTAAATTTCCTATGTTGTGAATATTTAAAGGTTCTAATATTATGTCTTTTATATTCCATCTTGGATTTAATGATTCATATGGATCTTGAAATATCATTTGTATATTTCTACGAAATTTTCTTAATTCCTCACCCTCTAATTCATCAATACTTTGCATTGAAGAAGTTTCCTCATTATAAAAATTAACGGTTCCACTAGTTTTCGGATCAAGTAAGCTTAAAGCCCTTGCGGTTGTTGTTTTTCCACATCCACTTTGACCAACTAGCCCAAGGCTAGAGCCAAATGGGATATCAAAACTTATACCATCAACCGCTTTTACGATAGATTTATTTCTAGAAAATATTCCACTTGAAACCTCAAAATATTTTTCTAAATTCCTTACTTCAAGTAAATTATTTTTCATTATAATTTACCTGCGTTACATGCATCAACATAATGTTCATTATTTATTTCGATTAGTTCCATTTCTCGTAAAGGATTGCAAGATTCCTCCTTATATGGACACCTTGGAGCAAATGAACAACCAGGTTCTTTATTTATCAAACTTGGTGGCTCTCCATCTAAAGACTTTAATTTAACTTTGTCGCCTACTATGGAAGGGGTTGATTCTAATAAAGATTTTGTGTAGGAATGTCTTGGATTAGAAAAAATTTCTTTTGTTGGACCACGTTCTACTATACTTCCAGCATACATAACAGCCATGTTATCTGTCATCTCAGCTATAACTGCTATATCGTGTGATATGTAAATAAGACTTAACCCAAGTACTTCTTGTACTTTCCTAATTTCATTAAGTATTTGGTCTTGAATTACTACATCTAATGCTGTGGTTGGTTCATCAGCTATGATTAATTTTGGATCGCATGACAAGGCAAGGGCTATAACCGCTCTTTGCTTCATTCCACCTGATAACTCGTGAGGATATCTATCAATTACTGATGAATCTAATCCAACAATGTTAAAGAGTTCTAATATCTTCTTAGTATTTTCATCTTTTGACTTGTCTGGATAGTGTTCTCTAATAGCTTCTCTAATCTGTTCACCTATTTTCACAACAGGATTCCAAGAATTCATTGCTCCTTGAAATACCATGCTTATCCCACTCCATCGAATACTTCTTAATTCAGACTCGTTTAGCTGTACAATATTTTTACCATCAAATAATATTTGTCCATTTGTAATTTTTCCATTATCAGCTTGTAATTGTAAAAGTGACATCGCAACTGAAGTTTTTCCACAGCCAGACTCCCCAACTATTCCAAAAGACTCTCCTTCTTTTACGGAAAAAGAGACATCTTTTACTGCTTCAACTTCCCCTTCAATAGTGCTGTAACTCATGCATAAATTTTTTACTTCTAAAATATTTTTCATCTTTTTCTCAATCTTGGGTTAAAGACTTCATCAAGTCCACGACCTACTAAATAGAACCCACCAGCTAGAAAAGTTACAGATAAGCCCGCTGGCAAGATTAACCACCAAAATTTCATCCCTGAAAAAATGTAACCTTCAACTTGAGCTAAATATATCATTAGACCCCAACTCATATCAATGTTTAATAAACCTAAAAAAGAAAGTACTGACTCTGAAGCTATTGCTCCTGTAACGCTAAATACCATGAATAAAAGAGCAAGTGGCGCTACATTAGGAAGAACATGGGAAAAAAGAATATTCATACGAGAACCACCGGTAATTCTAGCTGAATCAACAAAAGGTTTTACTTTTACTTGTAAAGCTTGTGATTTTATAGTGATAACAGAACCTCCAAGTCCTCCTATAGTGCCGAGCACAACAGCTAAATGCCATACTTTAAGTTCTGAAAATGCAGAAATAATAAATAATAAAGGTAAAGTTGGAAGCATTAGAATTAAATCTGATTGTCTCATTAAATAAGCGTCTACTCTTCCACCATAAAATGCTGCGATAGTACCTAATAATGTAGAAATACCAACACCTAAAGTAGCACTTAATAAACCTAAAATAAAAGCAACTTGACTACCTTCCATAATCTGAGAAAAAACATCTCTTCCAAGAGGATCTGTTCCTAAAATATGTTTTTTAGAAGGTGGAGCTGGTTGTAAGTTTTGATAAATTGTCTCTCCTACTTGTGCATCTGAATAAAATAAAGTCCTAATGTTTATTTCATTTCTTGCTGGACAATCTGTTCTACTTTTATATTTCTCAGTTGGATACTCCTTGGGGCAATCAACAACTAAAAAATCTTGGAACTGCTCAGAATAACCAACAACTGGATCGTAGATACCTTTATTCCAGATACCAGTTACAAATAAAAATGGTTGTAATAAAGATAAAAATAGGAAAAATCCAACAATGTAAATCCCAATCATTCCTAACTTACTTTGTTTAAACATAGCCCAATTTTTCTTAATTGATGCTCTTCTTATACTTTTTGCAATATCTTTTTGTTTGTCCATAACTATCCTTGTGATTGAATTCTTATTCTTGGGTCTAGATAAGCATATGATATATCAGCTAAAAAATGAGCTATTAATGCAAATATTCCTATAAATGAAAACGAAGCCATTGCTACAGGTATATCTTCTTGAAGCACAGAGTCTAATATAAGTTGCCCCATACCCGGCCAAGAAAATATTGTTTCTGTTAAAACTGAACCATCAATTATCGTGACGATAGTAAATATAAAAGAAGTTACAACTGGAAGTAAGGCATTTCTAGCAGCGTGTCTGTCTCTTATTCTCTTTTGTGAAATTCCTTTTGCCCTAGCTGTTAGCATAAAATCGTCTTTCATGACTTCCATCATGGTAGTTCTTGTTAACAAAGCTGTACCAGCAAATGCTACAACAGTTACTGTAAAAACTGGAAGAATCATATGATAAGCTATGTTAAATGCATAAATTTTTTGATTTACAAAGTCTCCACTATTCCAATAAACAAAACTCAATACAATTAAGGTTATAAAACTAGCTAAACGAGCATTACGTCTTTTTGAAATAGATTCGATATTTCTTGTAAAAATAAACAATAGTATTTGTACTGAAGAAAAAAGAGCTACATACTTTATTAGAGAAACAAATATTTCATCAGAAGTATACGGTGAATCATACCAAGTTTCAGGATATAAAAATTTACCAATTGGTAACCAATCAAGTTTGTAACCAAAGATCCATAACATCATTAATGCAAACCATGGATAAAAAACTGTATAAGAAAAAACTGAAGTTACAGTAATCCAAGTTTCAGATTTAGATCCTCTTCTCCAAGCTAGGATTTTACCAATTAGAAAACCTGTATAAAATGAAACAACATTTACCATTGCAAATAACATTAATGTTCTAGGAAGTCTTTCAGCTATTAATTCTATTGGTGTTTTTGGGTATCGTGTATACGAATAACCAAAATCACCTTTGAAAAAATTTTGAATATAAAGAATAACTCTTTTATATAGCGGTTGATTCAAACCAAATAGTTCTTCCACTCTTGTATAAGCTTCAGGAGGAAGGTTTGGATTTAAAAGTAAACTTTGAAAAGCATCTCCTGGAATGGCATCAAATAGTACATATGAAGTTACTAGAAACAGAAAAAAAACAATTATAAGTTGATAAATTCTTTTAATAATATATCTAGTCATATCACCTTAATTTAGATAAATGGCGGGTATAAAATACCCGCCATTTAATTATCTAATTATTACTAATTTTGTTTAATAATTCCTGAACATGATCCACAAGCATCTACTAAACCTCCAATTACATCAGTAAATGGAAACTCTACAGAGTCGCGGTACACTTCTAGAACAGGTGGATTAAACAATACTAGATAAGGTAACTCCTCAAATAATATTGCTTCCATCTGATTCGATAAAACAATTGCTTCTTCAACTGTTTTTGCAGCATCAAATGCATCTGCTGCTGCATCAAACTCTGGGTTACTGAAGCCAGTGAAGTTTTGTCCTCCAGCTCCTTCCTCAGGGCATGAATCATTTTTTGAATGATGGAAATTAACTGCTGAGTTAGGGTATATACCTACACTCCATCCCAACATATAAAAATTCCAATCACAACTGTCTCCGGTAATAATATCAACAATAACACTAAATCCTGTTGGTCTTGCAGTAACATCAAAACCTAATTGTCTAATGTAGTCTGCAATAAACAATGAGAATGTATTTCTCAATGGATCATAACCAGGACCTGGTGCATAAATCAACATATCTGATGGTGGAACTTCACCATTTGGACCTTTAATTCCAGTTGGTGGAATAGCTCTTGTATCATTACCAGGGTGTTCTCCCCAGTCATCAGCTGTCCAACCACCTTCTTGTAAGATTGAGATAGCTTTGTTGAATTTTCCAACAGAGTCAAGATCTTGACAATCTAATAAGGTACCTGAAAGTTCCGGTGCCCATGCAGTTAGTGCACTTGAAATAGTTCCATCCATTCTCTCTACTGTTCCTTGAAGAACACTATTGATAATGAAATCCCTATCTACAATACATGCAACTGCATTTCTAAAAGCTTTATCGCTTCCTGGGAATACCCTTGTGTTGTGTGCAAAATATCTCATACCTAAAGGCATGTTTTGTACTATTTCAACACCAGGTACAGTAGCTAATGTATTAAATAGACTTCTCTTTACTCCCAATGGGTTAAGAACGAAATCTACTTCACCATTCTGAAATGCTAAATAAGCAGCGTCTTGATCACTGTAAAGTGTGTACTCTACAGTTCCAACAAACGGACCGCTTTCGAATGAAAATGAATCACCAGTTGTATTACCAAAACTACCACTAAACGCAGGTGCTACACCATTATCCCATTCAAAGCTTGTACCACCGCCATCATAAATGGTAGATGTTCCACCATACCACATGGTATTTGAATCATACTTCCATGTATAAAAAGCGCCTGTTTCAAGCTTGTCATAAACAAATGCGCTAGCTACAGGGGCATTTATTGCATCATGATTATAGAGTGTTTCTATATCTGTTGCATACTGCTCCCAATAAGCTTTGCTTAAAGCTGGAGCTTGTGCAGTACCGTACTGCCAAGTTGAAAGACCTGGATCATAATTGAAGGTAATGCTAACTGTGTAGTCATCTACGGCAACAATATCTGTAATACAGTTCGTTGCTATAACTTCGCCTTCATTATCCGGGTCATCCTTTTCACAAGTAGAAGGATAATAGAACAACCAGTTAGCACCTAAACCAAGGTTTTTAACAGTATTCCACGTAAAAACCCAGTCATGGGCTGTAATTGGATTTCCATCACTCCATGTGTATCCTTCTCTAACTGGAACAGTATAAGTAAATGTTCCATCAGCATTAGCTGTGTTTGTCTCAACTAATTCTTCAGCCATACCAACCACTAATTGGTAGTTAGGTATAGATAGTGAAAATAAGCTTACCGCTTGTCCAGACATCACGTAACTTGTCCAAACGTCATTTTCAGTATCTAGAGATGGCCAGTAATTATTAGTCTGTGGATCAGAAAAAATAGCTATCTTATAAACACCATCAGGTCCTGATGAAGTCTCCTCAACTGCTGCTGCTGTAGTAGCAGGTGCTTCAGTAGTTTCAGGTGTATCAACACTCTCTTCTACTGTATCACCTCCACAAGCGACTACTACCATTGCAAACACTGAGAAAAGTAATATAAGACGCCAAGTTTTGGATCCTTTGAAATTACTCAATTTCTCTCCTTTTTTTGTATACAAAAAATCCACATAAATGTGGATGTATTAATATTAGGAAAATTCTGTACTATTTCAATAAATAAATAAATTAATTTATTGAGAATATTACCTAACTAGATATAAAATAGCTTGAAATATCCTAATCGCAATGTAAAAGCCTGCAGTAAAAACTATTAGTTTAAACCCAAAGCTATGCATTGATTTTTACTTTAAAACAAATATTTTTCATATTAAAATTTTGTCTTATATTATTTTCAATAAACATCTGATAGTTCTTTGGAATTCTTGAACTTAAATTAAAAGAAAATTCTGGTGGATAAGAAGAATATTGTGTCACATATTTAAGTTTTGCTCTTTTACCCCTAAAAGGATGCGGTGGATTTTTAATCCACAATTCTCGAAATACAACATTTAACTCTGAAGTTCCGATTCTTGTATGTAGTTGATTTTCTACATCTTGAATCGTCTTACTAATTTGAATAATGTTTTTTTTGCTTAAAGCGGAAACACGTAAAACATTAACCCATTGGTATTGTTTTAACTCGTTTTTAATTTTATCGTTTATTTCTTTCTTTTCATAAGTATCTAATTTATCCCATTTATTAAAAACAACAATAGGTGTTACATTTTGCTCTATTGCCTCTTTTAGTATTCTTTTATCTTCAAAAGAAAGACCAATTTCACTATCAACAACAATTAATGCTAACGACGCATTTTCAAGAGATCTTATTGCCAATGTTGATGAGTACATATCAATTTGATTTTTTTGTCTTTTTCTTGGAACACCAGCCGTATCAGTAATTTGATAGGTCACAGAATTTAAATTAATATCTTCATTTATTCTATCCCTTGTAGTACCTGGTACATTTGAAACAGTCGATCTTTTACTGTTTAACAGTGAATTAAACAAAGTTGATTTTCCAGCGTTGGGTCGACCAACTATGACTATCGATGATTTCTTAATCTTACTATTAGTACTTTTCTTGGAAAATTTTTTGAGTATATTTTCCAATACGTCTAAACCTTTTTTGTGGTAGGCAGAGATAAAAATTTCAGAATTGAATATATATTTATACATTCTATTATCTAAATCTTCAACTTTAAAATTTTCTGCCTTATTAAATACCGTTGTAGTTTTGTTCTGTAGATTGCTATTGTTTATTAATTTAAAAATAGAATCCAAACCAGAATAATTTTTTGATTGAACATCTATTAAGAACAATATGTGTTCTGCTTGATTTATGTGTCTTAATATATTGTCTTGAAATTTATGGTTAATATCATCTGGATCTTCTAAAAAACCAGGTAAGTCTGAAATTAATAGCTTTTTTTCATCTTCGAACTCTAAAGTTGTCGTTACTTTATCTCTTGTTGTATTCGGTGTAGAACCAATAATAGATATTTTTCTTTTAGATAAAGCGTTTACTAATGTTGATTTACCGGCATTAGGTAATCCAAGTATAAAAACCTCTGGGATTTTATTTTTAGTCATATTATAAATATAGCTATTCTATTTATATGGTAAACAAACTATATTTAGTTACTCCTAGAGGTTTCTGTGCTGGTGTTGAAATGGCGATAAAGGCTTTACACTGGTTGTTAAAAATCTATGATGAAACAATCTATTGTTATCACGAAATAGTACACAATAAATGGATAGTAAAAGAGTTTGAAGAAAATAATGTGGTTTTTGTAGAAGACCCTAATGAAATTCCTAAAGGTGCAATTGTTATGTTATCTGCACATGGAACTGCACCTGAAATAGAACTTCAATTTAAAAATATATCTTCATTAACTATTAATTCTGTATGTCCATTAGTTACAAAAGTACATCATGAAGCAAAAAAATTTAGTAAAGAAAACACTCAAATTATTTATGTAGGTCATAAAAATCATGATGAAGCAAAAGGTGCAATTGGTGTTTCACCTGACAACATGCACTTAGTTGAGAGTATTGAAGATGTTAAAGCATTAGAAATTGGAAATAAGGTAGCTCTACTGGCACAGACAACTTTAGCTATATCAGAGTGGGAACCAATTATGAAATATTCTCTAGAGAAATTTAATGATTTAAAAATGCCTAGGAAAAGTGACTTATGTTATGCAACAACCAACAGACAACAAGCGATATTAGAAATTCTTCCAGAAGTTAATACAGTTCTAGTTGTGGGTTCAGAAAATTCAAGTAACACAAAAGCACTAGTTAGTATGGTTAACAATCAAGGTGTTGAAGCCTATCGTGTAGACAACGTTGACGATATAGAAAATTTAAATCTGAATGGTAATGTTGCAATCACAGCTGGAGCGTCTGCACCAGATCATCTTGTTTACGAAATTATAGATAAAATAAACCCTCTTAATCTAGAGCAATTTAGATTAAAAGAAGAAGACGAATATTTTCCACTACCCCAGCAACTAAGATCCAATATTAAAAAGATTTCAGATTTTTTGAGTATTTTGAATATTTCAGAAACTAATCCAATGTCAGAACATGGAATTAATAATGATAAAAGATGGACTGCTACTGAAGCTTTAAATTCTCTTTAATAATTTTGATTACCTCATCAATACTTTTATTTTCATTGTTTATAACTATTGCATCATCAGGAATAATAAGTGGAGAAATTTTTCTATTTATATCTCTTGAATCCCTAGCTCTTATATCTTCAACTGATTCTTTGTTACCAGATTGAGCTATTCTTCTCTCGCTTCTTGTTGTTTCACTTGCATCTAAATATATTTTTAAATTAGCATTCTTGAAAACTACACTACCCATATCTCTTCCTTCAACAACTAACCCAGTATTAGAATTATCAAATAAGAATTTGAGTACATTAGACACAAGTATTCTAATTTCACTCAACTGAGCTATTTCAGAACTTTTTCTATTAATTTGTGGGGTATATAGATTTTCTTCTTCGTATACATTTCCATCAACTTTACAAACTACTGGATCATTAGATACTATTTCAAATTCATTTAGATTAAAAGAATTGGTTTTTTCATTATGTAATGCAATAACTCTATAAAGAAGGCCTGATGAAAAAAATTCAAAGTTTAATTCAGAAGCTAAACGTTTACCTATAGTAGTTTTACCTACACCAGATGGGCCATCTAAGGTTATTAATGTTTTACTCATAATTCTATTTTAGACAATTGACCTTTAGACATATTACCTAAAGTGTATTTACCAATTTTTTCACGTTTTAATT
>Ga0255766_10003204_pt1 | contig 14305 bp, 18 predicted proteins | sample 071ome_23_FD_179966 | JGI IMG/M metagenome (GOLD analysis project Ga0255766, IMG submission 179966) | Coastal salt marsh microbial communities from the Groves Creek Marsh, Skidaway Island, Georgia - 071403BT metaG (version 2) | ecosystem: Environmental > Aquatic > Marine > Intertidal zone >... | reverse complement strand
TAAACTTTGTGAAATTTATATATTTTATAAATTATGTACTCATTTTTAAATTTTAATTACTTTATTCGTTAAATTTACTATATTGCTAGTAGCCTTCTCTTTATAATCAACAACATAATCAAATGTACATTCGTGATCTGTATAAAATAAATGTTTGCTACAATAATGGTTACCACATTTGCATTTATTAGTTAATCCTTCCAAAGTATTCAATTTCTTATTACAACTATAACACCTCATTTTTAACTTAATAAATATCAAGGATATTATTCATTTTTTATATAAAAAATGATAATATATGTTAATATACTTTTATTAACATTATGAACAACGTGTTTATTGAAGATTTCAATGGTAACATCATGCGTTATCTAAATAATGATTTTGGAACCTTAAAAAAACTCTCTGAATCATCTAAACTATGTAATAGTCTAGTTAAAGAAAAAACTAATTTCAATATGCTACTTGAAGACAAAATTAATAATTACAATTGTGATATGGTTGAATCGTATTTGATTAAGAGTTTGAAGCCAGATATTTTAGGATATAAAGATGATAAAATGAGCCATTATGAAGCTCGACTTAGCTATTATATTAAAAAACTTAATAATAAATGTATTGATATCTTATATAATAAGATAGATTATTGCTATAATGAAAGAAACATTGGATTAAATAACTATATACAAGAAATATCATATTTGTTATCTAAAAAATTATTTGATATTATGGTACTTATTGAAAATAATGTTATTATAACTGATGATAATATACTTGAATGGTTTAATATTATACATGTATAAAAATAATATAGATTTATTAAATAAATTATTTTTTTAATTGGAATAAGCGAGACCACCCATACCAGATAATATACGGAGAACGTTGTAGTTGACCGCATATACGTGGATAGTACCAGCTACACGAGAAGATAACGATAATACCGCGGTATCAATGCGAGACATATTAAGAGTGCCACTTGGTTGATGCTCTTCGGGTTTAAGAGCGAAAGAATATACATTGATACCTTTGTGGTTTTCATCAGGAGTATTTTCGTGATGTTGGTAAGGTTGAACAAGGGAGAAATAATCACCTTTGCGAGTAGCGAAACGATCATTGCCGTTAAGCATAATTTTCGCTTGCCATGTAGGATTTTTAGAGGTACTGTAATTATTTGCAGTTTTAGTATCAATATCTTCACTTTCAGCAGTTGAAAAGTTGTTCCAGAATGGGTATTGTTCTTTTGATTCATTATTGTCAGATTTAACAGCCCAAATAAGTTCTTTGCATGGATGGTTGAAGTTAAGTCTAACTGGTTTCATGCTATCAGCAGAAGCAGATTGAGACATGGTATCGGTGCCAGTGAATTGTAATTGTTCAATTAAATATTCATGGGATAATTGAGCAAAGCGTCTGCGTTCATCGGTATCAAGGAAAACATAGTCAACCCATAAATTAGCATCATGTAATGAAACACTAGAACCGGTTGCGAATTTAGTAGTACCAGTAGCAGTAGGGGTAGCCGTAGCTAATTCTAAGCCGAAATTTACTCCATAATTATCAGAACGTTTATTACCATTAGTGCAAGCAGCACCTAATGTAAGATCCGCTCCTGTTGCAGCATCCTCATCTACACATAAGTTAGCAGCATTAGTATCTACTAAGTTAGCAGCAGATTCATATTCAATGTTGATTTTAACTTCGTGATATTGAAGGGCGATTAATGGAAGAGCTAAACCTACATTGCGACAGAACCAGAATTCAAGAGGAACATATAATTCATATTCTTTTTGTCCTCCTAATTTGGTACATAAATTAGCAGTGTTAGCACCAACCATAGTATTGTAACCAGAGAGTTTGCCAGCAGGTAATGATAATTCATTCCAGATGTATAGCCATTCAGAATAATGTTTATCAATACGTTGACCACCAATTTCTAATTCAACAGTTTTTAATAATTTTTGACCAAAGTTTGGTACAAGGGCTACATTATTAGTAGCGCCAGTATCATCCGCAGTATTATCATTCTTGATTTTACCATTGAAATATACACGGTGGATTAAATCACCATTGCGAGTTATTTGGAAACTGGCACGAGAACCTAAGGAATTGCTTCCAGTTGGAGTTTGTTGGATAGCTTCAATAGCGAAGTTAGTATGACGACGATATACAACTTTGAAAAAGGTAATTTGAGGATTACCGGTTAAATAAACATCCTGAGCACCATAAGCTACTAGTTGAAGAAGACCACCACCCATTTACGCTATATTCTTTATACTATTAGTGGAGAAAAAAAAAGAAGATATTATTATACACAAACTATTATTATTATAATATGAAAAAAATAATGTAGAAAAATTTAATTGGAATAAGCGAGACCACCCATACCAGATAATATGCGGAGAACGTTGTAATTGACAGCATATACGTGTAATGATGAAGTTTCGCCTGATCGTAAGCTTAAGTTTAAGTTTAGTACTGCGGTGTCAATACGGGACATATTGAGAGTGCCACTTGGTTGATGTTCTTCTGGTTTAAGAGCAAATGAATAAACATTTAAACCAGCATTATCTGGAACATTTTCGTGATGTTGATAAGGTTGTACTAAATTGAAATAAGAACCAGGACGTTCTGAGAAACGATCATTTCCGTTTAATACTAGTTTGGCAGATACAATTGGATTGATGGAATTTACTGCACTTCTTTCACTAACTTTTGTTAAAACATCTGATAATGCACCAGGTGTTAATGTGTAATTAAACCAATTAACGTTATTAATAGTAGTATTGGCGCCTTGTGCTTCAACAAACCAGTATAATTCCTTGCAAGGATGATTGAAGGATAATTTTGGTTTAGCTTGTGCACCAGATACAGATTCAGTACCGGTGAATTGTAATTGTTCAATTAAATATTCATGGGATAATTGGGCAAAACGTCTGCGTTCATCAGTATCAAGGAAGATGTAATCTACCCATAATGAAGTAGCACCAAGATCACCAAGAGCATTATCAGTACCTCTGCATTTATCAGCAGTTTGGAATAAGATGTTTACTTTGACTTCGTGATATTGAAGAGCAATTAATGGAAGAGCTAAACCTACATTGCGGCAGAACCAGAATTCAAGTGGTACGTATAATTGATCATTAGAAGTAGAACTTAATACACCACCATCACCACCTACCATTTTCTTGTAGCCATCACGTTTGGATATAGGTAATGATAATTCATTCCATACATACATCCAGTGGGAATATTGTTTGTCAATCTTTTGACCACCAATTTCAAGTTCTACATAGTCAACGAGACGTAAACCGAAATAAGGACATACTTCTCTGGTTTCAGCAGACATATCAACTGCTAAATACATGCGGTGGATTAAATCACCATTGCGAGAGATTTGGCAAGTTACACGGTTGCCATATCCTGGATTTCCGTTGAAAGTTTGTTGGATAGCTTCAATAGCGAAGTTAGTATGACGACGATATACAACTTTAAAAAAGGTAATTTGAGGATTACCAGTTAAATAAACATCCTGAGCACCATAAGCTACTAGTTGAAGAAGACCACCACCCATTTACGCTATATTCTTTATACTATTAGTGGAGAAAAAAAAAAGTCTAATATTACACAAAACATATACATTATTATTGTTATAATATATTGAAAAATAAAACATATAATTAAATAATTTAGTTGGAATAGGCAAGACCACCCATACCAGATAATATGCGAAGAACGTTATAGTTAACAGCATAGATATTTATACCACTGTAATCCATTGCTTTATCAGTTGATCTAGTAGTATTTGTTTGCATTCTATCAACAGTGTTAACCATAAGGGTGGCAGTGTCAATACGAGACATATTGAGAGTACCACTTGGTTGATGGTCTTCGGGTTTAAGAGCAAAGGAATATACGTTGATACCAGGGTTGGCAGATACGTTAGTGTGATGTTGATAAGGTTGTACTAAATTGAAATAGGATCCCTTGCGTACTGCGAAACGATCATTGCCATTTAATTGTAAGATGGCATCAACAAATGGATTCTTAGCTTTTTCATTTGGCACAACAGCATTACCATCTTGTGCATCTATATCAGAATAATCATACCATCTGGCATTACGTGCTGTTGTACCTTTGGCTTTGGCGACCCATACTAATTCTTTGCATGGGTGGTTGAAGTTGAGTTTAACACGAGTGCTGCCAGTGCCAAGAGTTTCAGTACCGGTGAATTGTAATTGCTCGATTAAATATTCATGGGATAATTGAGCAAAACGTCGGCGTTCATCGGTATCAAGGAAGATGTAATCTACCCATAAAGACATATCTTTAAGATCAGGGAAATTGGTAGCAGTAGTACCAGTGGTGGCGCCCAAATTTGTTACAATACAATTAGATTTTTGTTCAAATTCAATTTTAACTTTGACTTCATGGTATTGAAGGGCGATTAATGGAAGAGCTAAGCCTACATTGCGGCAGAACCAGAATTCAAGTGGTACATATAAAGTAGTAGTTGTTGCAGCATTCGTAGAACCTGTTGTGTCATTGGAGTCAGCACCTACCATCTTGTCATACGCATAGCGTTTGCCAGTTGGTAAAGATAATTCGTTCCAGATGTACATCCAGTCGGAATAGTGTTTATCAATTTGTTGACCACCAATTTCAATTACAACAGATTTTAATAAACGAAGACCTAAGTAGTTAACATATGTATCAGTACCTTGTGTCGCAGAAGGCACATCTACTTGAAGATACATGCGGTTGATTAAATCACCGTTGCGAGAGATTTGGCAATTTACAGTGTTTCCATAACCTGGATTTCCATTGAAAGTTTGTTGGATAGCTTCAATAGCGAAGTTAGTATGACGACGATATACAACTTTAAAAAAGGTAATTTGAGGATTACCAGTTAAATAAACATCCTGAGCACCATAAGCTACTAGTTGAAGAAGACCACCACCCATTTACGCTATATTCTTTATACTATTAGTGAAGAAAAAAATATAAATTACTACGCGATTAAATTTCTAATATAATATATATAAAACTTTATTTCAATAATTTTATTATAAATGATGTTTAAAGAAAAATCATCAAAAAAAAAAATATATAATATTACAAATAAAACTTATACTCTTGATGCAATGCATAACAATATGATAAAAAAATTTGAGAATAGCAACAAGGAATTATCTTATTACAATAATTTATTAAATGAATATGAATCAAGTTCTAATATTATATTTAACGAACTAAATAAAGAAACCGATAAAGACATCGCCAATATATTATGGAGTAGTAATATTGATTTACGTGAAAAAATTATTGATATAAAAAATAAAATTAAAGAACTAAATAATAATTATGATGAAATAGAATATTATAAAAATACAAGTTATATTTTATTTCAATATTATGATACTGTTGATAAACAGTCACATATTAACAACTCGCTTGTTGGTAATAATAATATAATTAAATCATCTGTTGATTTACCAATTAAACAAAGTAGATCTACATACAAATGTGAATCTAAAAAAAAAAAAAATATGTTATCACATAATACAATAAATGTATTAGATGCTTTAAATAATATTAATAATAAGTCCGAAAGTGAAGACAATTCTAATATAGAAAATAATAATAGCACATGTGAAAATGCAAACAATGAAGTAACAGTTGAAGATAAAAGTACATTAGTTGATAAGTATATGTCAATCATAAATAAAAAATATGTTAGAAATGTTGAAGATGATAATATTGAAATATGTAAAGAGTGCAAAAGTCAAATGATTTGTTTACAACAAGATGCAATAATGATATGTAACACTTGTGGTTACCAAGAGTTATTATTGGTAGAACAAAATAGACCTATACTTAAACAAAATACCAAAGATACTTCACATTTTTGCTATAAAAGAATTAATCATTTTAGAGAATGGTGTAATCAAGTGCAAGGTAAAGAAAGTACCGATATACCTGATGAAGTATTTGAGAAAATCTTAGCAGAAATCAAAAAAGAAAAAATAGTTGACCTCAAAACGATTACTTATACTAAAATGAGGGATATTCTTAAAAGATTACGTATAAATAAATATTACGAACATATTAATTATATTATAAACAGAATTAATGGTATACCTACACCGCAATTTAGCCCCGAATTAGAAGAAAAGCTTTGCAATATGTTTAGAAGTATTCAAGCACCTTTCTTGAAACATTGTCCAAAAGATAGAAAAAACTTTTTATCATATAGCTATGTTCTTTATAAGTTTTTTCAAATATTGGGTCTAGACGAATATCTTAAATACTTTCCATTATTGAAAAGTAGGGAAAAGCTTTACGTTCAAGACCAAATATGGAAAAAAATATGTATAGATTTAAATTATGAAATTATACCTTCATTATAATACTTTATTAAAAACCCATTGGAAATCCTACCAAACTAAAACCAGCTCCTAATCCAACACCTTGTCTTGCACTCTGTGATATTACTGGTGATAGCAAATCTAATATTGAAAATGTGCATGCTGCTGTTAAGGCTAATAGCCATATTTCATTCCATTCTAATTTGTTTTTTGGTAATATTGTTGCGATAAATGCAACAACTAAACCTTCAAATAAATATTTCATTAGTCGGGATCCAGCCTCCGAATAATCAAATTTATAGTCCATTGTTTAATATTATTTAATATTATTTTATATTTTTTTAAAAATATATAAGATTATATTTATATAAAATATTATAGGAATTATGACAACAATAACAGATAAAAAAATTGAATTAGTTGACCCAAGAGTTGAGGATCATCTAGACGAAGACAAGCCAATTAGAGGTCAAAAATATGTTCTTTTATCATTTGTAAGCCCCGAAGATGTTATTATCAATAAAGAAGCACTTTTTTTTAGTAAATTCATTGAAAGCTTTTCCACAAATGTTAAAGAAATCTTTGGTTCCATCAAAGAAAAATATCCAGAGACAAAAGATGTAATTGATAGTGTTTGTGATAATCATAAATATATATTTGACGCAAAAGAAATGGATGAACAATATAAGTTTTTTAAATCTGTAAATGGGCAAGAACTTGAAGCCAAATATCATGCAGATAATAAAGGTATCACAACAATTCGTGGTGTAAAAGTACGTGGTTGCTTCGAAACTATTGAAGAAGCTAAAACGCGTAGCGAATTCTTAAAAAAATTAGGTGATAAATTTCACATTTATGTAGGAGAAGTAGGCTGTTGGTGTGCATGGGCACCTGATCCTGAATTTATCAAGGATGTAGAATATTCAAATACTCAATTAAATACTTTAATGAAGGAATATAAACAAAACATGGAAGATAAAGATGCTGTATTTGAAAGTCGCAAAAATAGTATTGTCGCAGCATCACAGCAAAAATTAGGTGGATCTGCGGGTGAAATGGTAGGCGAACCAGTAGGTGCCGAGACATCTTTATCACAAACACCTAGTGATGCACTAAATGATGAAATTACTGATAATACAAATACAAATGTTGAATTGTCAAGCATTAAAGAAAGTATTGAAAATGTTGATGTATGGAGTGAGCGTAAACAAGAACAAAAATAAATAATTCATTTATTTAGAGTTTATTATTAAATAATGAAAGCAATAGCTATATTTATATTATTTATAGGTTGCTTACTAATAGTACAAGGTTATCATAATAACAAAAAAATATGTAAAAAAGATAAAGTAATTGTAAAATATATTCCTAGAACTATTTACGAAGATCAAATGAAACCAGCTGAAAGTTTACAGACATTTTATAAAGGAATGTTTGATGATATTATGTTGCCAAGATAAGATAAAATATATTTATTTTTATCCTCAATATTATTAAATGGAAATATTAAGAATTATTGAAAAAAATATAATTAATATAACTAATGCTAATAATGATATAAATACTGATATGTTAAAAAAAAATATTAAATCGTATTTTGAAAAAATAGCAGATAAAGAAAATGTTAATAATATGAAAAGAGATAAATATTACGAGGAATATGAAAATAAAAGAGTAGAACAAAATATCAATTATGATAGTTATTTACGCGAAAAAACTAAATTAATGGAAACTTTTAAAAATGATAAAACAAAAACTGCTTTACATAATTATTTGAAATTAAAGCCACCTAAATATGATAATTTAACACTATATTCTTATTTAGATATTAAAATTAAAGAAGACAAGCCTATTGCTAAACAGGAAAACAAGCCAGATGCTAAAAAGTTAGATAAATGCACACCTGCTAAAAAAGCAGAATGTGAGAAAAAAGAAAAGAAATGTAACCCAGATTCTGGTAGATGCGTTAAAGAAGACAAACCTGCTGCAAAAGAAGAAGACAAACCTGCTGCAAAAGAAGAAGACAAACCTGATGCTAAGGAAGAAGACAAACCTGCTGCAAAAGAAGAAGACAAACCTGATGCTAAGGAAGATAAATGCACGGAAGCAAAAAAAGCAGAATGCGAGAAAAAAGGGAAGAAATGTAACCCAGATTCTGGTAGATGTATAAAAAAATAAAGAATATTAATAGACTATGAGAAGAATATTCTATATAAATTGGTATAGTTTTTTCATAGCATTTATACTTGGCATCTTTTATGTATATATAATTACAAAAAATAGAAAACATTTAACATTTAATGATATCAGTAAAAATGTATTTATAGATGAACATAATAATTGTTATAATTTTAATGTAATCAATGTGAAATGTTTTGATAATGTTAATTATCCAGTACCATTTATTTAAAATAATTTATAATATTAGTCAATATGCAAAAATCTAAATTGAATTATATAGTTGAAAGGCTTTTTTATGATAGTACGGGACAAACAATAGTAAGTGCAATATTTGGTCTATCAGCTGCATTATTATTGTTTTATGTGCCAGTTAAAATAGTTGACACAGTTTTTAAATATAATAATAAATGCTATATACTTAATAAAAATAAAGTAAAATGTATAGATAATCCAATAACTTTATAATTGCGTTATAATACTATAATTCTTAATATAATATACTATTAGATATTAATGTCAACGCCAACATCAACTTTAAATGGTAATACTAAACAAACAGATTATAATGATATAAATGATCCTGTTGTTCAAGATGTGTTGAATGAGTTCCGCGATGAGTATAGTTCAAAAAATAAAAAACCAACTAGTAGTATGATCCCTGATTACGAAGATGAAGTTGTAGAATATCCACCTAATGATAATTATCCACCACCTCCTCCAATAAATAGAAGACCAGAATATAATGTATCTGATAGATATCCACCATCGCATAAATATAAAAACGATTCTATAACAAACATTGATATGGAATTAGTTAAAAAGAATTTAATGATAGTTATAATAGTTTTATTAATAAATAATACTGGATTGATGGCAACCATTTATGAAAAAATGCCCGAATACTTACATGAAAATTTAAATTCATATGATATTATAATTAAAGCATTTTCATTATTTATAATATTATATATGTTATCACTATTTAATTACATTTAATATTTATAAGAATAATTAATTATTTGGTCATTACTTTTTTTTACAGATGCATTACTAAAATATTTATAAACAAAAAATATACCTATAAAGAATGTTAAAAATATGGTGAATATTGTTGTACCAAATAATATAGAATATGATGTTAAATCATAATTTTTTTTATTCATAACAACTAATGATATTATGATTACCGTATAAAGTATAATTATTATTGAATATATAATTGTAAATAAATACATATTATCACTAGTATTATATCCCCATAATAATGCAATTACTACTAATACACTTAATACAGAGTATCCAAATAAAGTAAATGTTTCTTTTATAACTTCTTCATTTTGATTTTGCGATACAAATTTTTCATTTGCCATTATAATTATCTAATAATTCAAGAGATAATTTTAATTATGTAATGGTTCAAAATTTAAGCTTCCATAATAAATATCATAATTATCATATCCTCCAACATGTAAATCGCCATCATTTAATCCTTGTGATTTATATAATGGTCTTGCATCTTTATGTTCAAATGTTAAATCTCCTATTTCATTATTATAATTTGCTTCATCTATTACATTATTTTGTGCTGCAAAAAGGTCTTGATCAGTTATGTATGGTTTGAAGCCGTCATCGTCTATATTATTTATTTCTTTTAAAACTATACTAGTTTTTTTAGGATTTTCTAATTTACATTTATCATCTTTTTTATTGCACTTTTTTTCTGTTTCTTTTGCTGCTTCTTTTTGCATTTCTTCAAGTTTTATCTTGTTTTTTTCCTTTATTTCAGCATTATAAATCCTAAAATATACTATTAAAAGAGCAAGTGTTATTATAAATCCTGTTATATTATCAACTGCAATTAAAATCAATATACATAATACTGCTAAGTAAAATTGCATAAATGCGTCTTTATACATTTTTTTAAAAGGGATATCATGAACTAGCATTACTGCAAATAATATTACAACAGCTAATATTCTTAATGAATTAACAATCATTAGTTTTTTCAATGTATTCTATTATAATTCATATAAAAAAATGATATCATTATATTTATGTATATTGGTTAAACTATGTTATCTATTAACGGATATAGTCTCTTAAAAACATCATTGAAAGATGGTGAATTAGTTAAAATTAAAGAGGATTTAACTATGAAGCCAAGAGTTAATTTTGAATTAACAGCAAAAAAAGATGCTGACAACACATTTATTTTATATAGAGAAACCGAAAATAGAATATATATTCCAAGATATTACGGATTATGTAATTATGGATTACCCAAAGTATCTAAAATTACTGGTGGTCAAGATATTAACGTTGAATTTAATGGTAAGTTAAGAGAATATCAACTTGAACCTGTTAATAAATTTTTGGAAGCTGCTAGAAATCCTCTTAAAATGGGTGGTATCATTTCCGTGCCATGTGGATTTGGCAAAACTATCATGGGTCTCTATATAGCATGTCAACTTAAAAAGAAAACTATGTTTATTAGTCACAAAGACTTTCTTAATCAACAGTTTATTGATACAGTAAAGACATTTTCACCAAACGCGAATATAGGCATTATTAAGCAAAACAAAGTAGACGTTGTAAATAAGGATTTTATTATTGCTTCACTTCAATCGTTGTCTATGAGAGATTATGATATTAATATATTCAATGACATTGGATTCATTATTATTGACGAAGTTCATCATACGGGTGCACAAGTATTTTGTCGTGCATTCAAAAAACTACATACACCTATTATATTGGGTCTTTCTGCTACTCTCAATCGCAAAGATGGTATGCGCAAGGTATTTGAATACTACATTGGAGGTTCGGTATATACTATGAAGAAGAAAGAGTTTACAGAGGTTGAAGTGCAAATACATAAGTATTATGAACCCAATATTGAATATTCAGCTGTAAAACAAATGTGGAATGGTAAAGAAAATATAGCTGCTATGATTAACAATATATGCGCGTTTAAACCACGTACAAACTATATTATTAGTGTGCTAGAAAGTATTATAAAAAAGGACCCTGAAAGACGTATATTGATATTGAGCGAACGTAGAAATTTACTAAAAGATATTGAAACACTAATTATTGAAAAGAATATTCTCAATAAGGATTATGGGTATTATGTTGGCGGAATGAAACAAGATGATTTAAATATATCAGCAGAAAAACAAATTATTTTAGCAACTTATCAATTGGCTTCCGAGGGATTTAATGTACCTTCACTAAATACTGTTATATTTGCTTCACCTATTTCAGACATCCAACAATCTATTGGTCGTATTCTCAGAGAACGTCCAGAAGATAGAAAATATATTCCACTATGTATTGATATTCTAGATGAGTTCTCCGTATTCAAAAGAAAAGGTTATACACGTACTAAATTTTATAATACAAATAAGTATAATATTTCTTATTATCAAGATAATGAATTAATACAATTTAATAATACTTATTTAGATGATAATGATAATTCCAGTAATACAGGAGATACAAAAAAGAAACTTAAATTCATTGAAGATGACGATTAAAATATTATTTTAATATAGTAATATGAGAGATAACGAAATCTATTATATAGAAATCATATGTATTGCATTTTTGATAGTTTTTGTATTTTTACTATTTTTTAATATGTCTAAAAATACAGTACAGGAAAAAGAAAAGCCTGCGAAACCCAAACCTGTATCTTTACCACCAAAGATAGATCACAATGATGTAAAAGTAAGATGTCCTCCTAAATTGGTGAACTTATATGAACAAGATATTCCACCAATGCCTAATAAAAATGATTTAGATGTAATTAATAAAAATACTTTTAATATGTATAGCTCTAATAAATATATTGATAATGCAAATTTTAATAAGGAAATAATTACACAGGATACTATAAAAACACCAGAACAACGTGCTTTTACACCCGAATTAGAAAAAATATATACAACAGATTTAGCTGAGAATACTAATCCAAACCTTGACTATAATCAAATATATAATTATTCTTTAAAACCCAATAAAGGTGATTTACCAATAGCTAATGTACCATTATGTGCTCTAAAAGATAACCATAAATCTTTTAAATTATCTGATAGAATGATAATGGCTTAAAAATGAGTAACGTGAGTACATAATTTTATTTTTATTTAGTATATTAATTTTTAATATAATATTAAAAGTTAAGAAAGCCCTTTTTTCATTATTTATTTACTATTTCATACATTTCATATATTACCATTATGATATTATTTTAGTCAAGTAAAATAGCAAAAAATAAAAATTCACAAAAAATCTAAAAGTATTTAACTAAAAAAATGACGCCGATGCGTCGCGCGTCGTTTTCAAAAAAAGTGGTGTGATTTTTAAATATTTAAAGATAAATTCTTGATTATATATAATAAGGATGGAAAACGACGCACGAAAAAGGCATAAATGTGACCTATGTAATTACTCAACAAATCGTAAATTTGATTTAAAAAGACATCAAAATGCTATACATAACTTACGCGTGCCCGCGAAATCAGATTTTTCTTCGCCCGAAGCAAATGTACATCCAAAAAAAGTAAATGTACATCCAAAAAAAGTAAATGTACATCCAAAAAAAGTAAATGTACATCCTGAAAATATGTGTAAAAAATGTAATAAAATTTATAAAATCAAAAAATATTTAATAGAACATGAAGAAAATTGTAAAGGTGTTGACGAATTAACGTGTCCTAGATGTATGATAAGTTTTAGTTCTAGACAAGCAAAAGCCAATCATATAAAAAGAAATACTTGTAAACCAAGGAGTATAATACATGCTAGAATTCCAAATCCCCAGAATATAGAACCAGCAAATAATATTGATACACAAATTAACAATATAGATATAGATACTCAAAACATTGATAATCAAACAAATATACAAAATCAACATATTAATATTTATGTAAACAATTATGGTAAAGAAAGAACAGATTATTTAGATTATGATAAAATGCTAGCTATATTCAAAAAAGTTTATAATATTCCAACATTACTTACAAAAGAAATTCATTTTAATGAAGAGTTTCCTGAAAATAATAATATTAAATATCATGATACTAAGAATTGTTTAATTAAAGAAGATGATGAGTTTATTTATAAGAACCTCAATGTTTTAATAAAGGAGCTAATAAAAAATAAAGGGCGTATGATGCAAAACTTTGCAAAACAAAATAAAGATGAAATATGTCTTAATATGGATATTAAGATATATGAACAAATAATTCAACAACTAATATCTCTTGTATTACTTACGGAACCCCAAGAACATTATAAAGAACAAGTAGAGAATATTAGAGATTTAATAAACAATAGCAGAATGAAAATTGAAGAAATGGAGGAAGAATTGAATAATGAATGTAAAATGAGTACATAATTTTATTTTTCTAATGATTTTATAAACTTTTTATAATTTTAACTTTTAAGAGAATTATGTACTCGTTTTATTATTGTTACTCTTTTTATGGATTATATATATTATAATGGTAATTAATTAAATATATACTTTAATATTAGAATAATATGTCTGGCAAAGTTGCTTCATCTGTAAAAGATAGGTGTACAGAAGATAAAAAAAAAGAATGTGAAAAAAATGGAAAAATATGTAATCCAAATAGTAAGAGTAATGACCCAAAAATCTATTGTTTTAATAATACAGAAAAAAATCGTTCTAAAATTGAGGAATTTGAAAAGCTACAAGCTAAAAGTTTAAAACCTTCATCATCAAG
>Ga0255766_10003194_pt1 | contig 14325 bp, 4 predicted proteins | sample 071ome_23_FD_179966 | JGI IMG/M metagenome (GOLD analysis project Ga0255766, IMG submission 179966) | Coastal salt marsh microbial communities from the Groves Creek Marsh, Skidaway Island, Georgia - 071403BT metaG (version 2) | ecosystem: Environmental > Aquatic > Marine > Intertidal zone > Salt... | reverse complement strand
ACCCGACAGCTATAGCTGCGACAATGCTGTGGGAGTTTATTTTGAAGATAGGTCAGACTTTATTTGCTTGCATTTTGATGAAAGTTGCCCTAGATATATTGGTAATGCTTCGGTTGTTCCTTATTTTACGCCAACCCCCACCCAAACAAAGACCCCTACAGTCACTCCAACGTATAGTCGTACTCCTACTATTAGTAATTCTGGCGACGGTCTTAACGTTCAATCCATGGCTCAAAATTCTGATGTAAGCATCATGTCTCATCACGATGATGTTGTCAACCTAAAAACACAAATAGATCCTGCTGACTATGTTTTTGCAGATAGTAGATTTGGTCAAGTTTCAAGCAGAATTACTAATTCTATTACCCACAACAACATTTTATATGTGTGTGGAAACGCCACTTGCAATGATTATAAAGAATTTCCTAAAACATCTGCTTTTGTTTCCAAAATTAACTTATCCCCCAGTGTTGCCAAAGATCTATCGTTTGGGCAACAAGGCATAGTGTCGTTAGACAAAATGAGACCAACAAGCGGATTTGATTTAATAAAAATTGCAGAAACTCAAAATGGTCTCAGATTAATCTGTGTAGGCATGCTCGGTAACGCTCCTGTAATATCAAGATTCTTAACTTCTGGCTCCGAAGATAATTCGTTTGCAACAAACGGACATCTTACTCTTAACAATATCCATCATTTTGCTATACATAAAATTTTTGATATCTATATTGAAAATGACAATACTATGATTGTTTTTGCTGATGCAACGAATACTGAAAATAATAGTAGCAATATTGTTGTTGCCAGATTTGATTTTAACGGTTCTTTAATTGAATTAACGCCAACGGCTGCCACAAGACACATAAAACCCAATCTTGTTGAATTCAAATACAGTCAGCTACATGGTAAAAAAATAGTAAATACGCTAGATGCTGTATATGTATCGTTTGAGTCTTTCTCTACAGGATCTAAAAATACAGTTATTACTACCAAAATACTAAAAAGTGATTATAGTGTAGATGACACTTTTGCTGATCATGGTTATTTATATTCTGTGAGAGCAAACGATAACGATCATACTTTTGTAGATCTGTTTATCAGTCACATAAACCTAGAAATGGCTACTAAGGATAATTTTAGTGGCTATACAGATACTCTTGATGGTTCATATAGAAACTATAATTTTGAGCATTTTGAGTATCATCTGTTAAATATTGTGGTTAATCATAGTGATCATTCTGTGAGTGTTCAAAAATTTGATATGCAAGGTATGCCATATCATATCCAATTAATTGGTACAGAGCCTGTGAGTAATGATGTTACATTTACCATGACTGTGAACGAAAACATCTCCACACTTCATTCTGCGTTAAGTATCGAAGAGATACGAGGAATATTCTTAGACTCTCATATCGATAATAACTTATTCAGCATAGATGGCAAAGGCTGTGTGGTTGAGATATTAAAGATGTCTGCTGCCGTAGACTATGGAGAATATACATTACTACCGGTAAATGTCAAGGTGACATCCGTCACATCCCAAACCAATCCTGGTATCAATAAAACCCTAGAACAATTTGAAAACGACTCATTATTAATGGGTGTTTTTAGTGGATTAGGATTAAATTTTAGGAATTGTCAAATTTTGCCCTGTGACAGACAACCAGAAGATAGTTATGGCTCAATTATTCTTCAAAAAACCAAGATTACTAAATTTCTTAATACCGACAGAATATATTTTGGGTATGTTGTCTTATCTAATAATCTTTCACATATTGCTGGAGTAAGACTGGATTCATTTGATATTGCAAGCCCTAACAATATCATTGTTTCTGCTCATAGTAATAATGGAAAATATTTAGTGGTTGGTAATGCTGGCAATTTGGGTTCTTTTGATTCTTACATTAAGACGATAAATTTGGATAATAACGAAACACCTAGTTATGGACCATATTTAACCGATATCGTATACCACTTAGAAAATAATAATATTTGTGGGTAAAAAGATATCTGTGTACAGTAGGTGTATTATTACATAGAGTTACGACTGTAAATTCAAGGATTTTCGATGGCGTCAATTAATTTCAAAAACGACCTTATTAATATCTATAGGGTCGTGGCTAATGAAAAAAATGTACTCAAAAACTACATAATAGAAGTTATTTATTCCCATAATACAGCAATTTCTAAGTGTGGTTATCAGTCTATTAACAATAATCATAAGTTTGATATTTATATCAATGATATATTGTGCCTACAAAGCAACCTTAACAACCAAGATCAAGGTACTGCGCCACCATTAAGCGCTGATGGTTTAGGAGCTTCTTCTTATGACAGATATAGTGCTGTTAAATTAAGCGAAATTCAGTCAGAATCTATTGTTAAGATGAATAGGTATGGTTTTATCCTTAAGATTATGCCCGCAGAAGACAATTTTTATAGCGAAATAGATAGTGTGTGGGTTAGGATTAGAGACCCTAGAGGTAATATTATTTACAATGAATGCACAGGGCTTAATACAAATATAGATCTTGTATCTCATATTGCTCAAAGCACACCAGTTTCCGAAGCGGAGTGTGCAGATCAGGTCAAACTAGATTTTATGGCAAATAATTTGGTAGTTGGTAAAAATTATCAAATTAGTTATCATATTCTTGACGCACAATACCTGAATAGCGATGGCTCTATTTCTTTTGGTAAAAATTCTTTTACTAATAGGGTAGACGAAAATCAAACCTTTACATATTATCACGAAAATGGCAGCTCTATTTCTGGAACTATTACAGCAAATTTACATGCCATACAGTCTATTTTATGCAAAATAGAACTTAGGGACGCTGATGTTGGAGACACTCCTCAATTACTTTCTTCTAGCGTGTCCCAGATTATATGTCCTATGTGCAGCGCCGAGCAGCATAGTCTCTATTATAATCTAGAAGCAATTAATAGCGATTTTAATATTCGTCTTTTAAATTTGGACAACATAGGTGAAGTTTCTCGAATGGACACTGTTAATGATGACAATCAAAATATTATTGTAAAAATACAAGACACCGATGATAGTAATTATATTGACTTAGAATTTAGTGGTCTTACTATTAATAATGAATATCAATATGATATCTTTGTGAGCCCCACAGTTGCTGCAACAGAATTAGAATTTGAGCCTAATTCATTTAGATTTCATGCTGGAGACAACAGAGAGGTAGTTTCTGCAAAAATCAATTTGGCTAATAATCCTATAGTTCTTTTGTATGTAACTCTTAAGGATATTACATCAGATATAACCAAACAAACTCAACCAATTTATATTGTAAACACAGATAATTTTAATTTGGCAAACATTAATGATAATGTAGAATTTGTGGAGAATACAAAAAGTATTATTAGTAAAACTTGCACATAACAAGGACACACAATGCCAAATAGCAATTTTTTCCTAAAAGCTACACTGACCGACAAAACATCAAGCGCAGAGGACACGCTTAGAGTTTTGTGCGAATATACAGATCCTGCAGACACACCGGTAGTACCACCGACCACCTCATTCAATATTAATCCTGGCAATAATTTTATATTTACTATAGATGGCGTTAATATCATTAGATTTATTCCTAATAGTAATATTTCTAGTTTGAGTGTGTCTGGTCTAGATATTGATTTAGGTGCTACTGGAATTCTATCTGTTCTGGGTATCGCTTTTCCAGAAGTAGGTTCTGCACCAGCACTACCCACACCAGCAAGTAAAACGATTATATATAAGGGCATTAATATAGGTCAGATATCCTACGATTCCTCATCTATTGGAAATGGTTCAGCATTGACATTTTCTTTAGAGTTAGATGGAGAGATATCTAATCCTTCAGTCGAAATACCAGCACTTCCCTACATAACTATTGCGTGAGGCTAAAATGGAGATTACATCGTCTAATTTTTTCTTATATTATCAAGGCAACGAAGAACTTGATTTAGCAACTAAACCAACAACTCTTAATGATGCGGATAGTGCCAGCTATGACGCCTTTTTAGCTCAAACTAATGTTATATATAGTAGTGCCAAAGAAGATGGATCCCAAGATATCTTTTTTAAAGACGGGTCAGTTATCAGTCCTTTCGCCACACTTACAACCCTACAACCAAATACAGCATATCAAATAGTTAGTAATGGTCCATACCCTATCACTGTTCCTGCTGTAGGAGGTCTTTCTACCACAGCTTCCGATGTAGAATGTCCTGTAACAGTGCCTGTTGTTACTTTTTCAGCTCCGACTTTTATACTGGAGAGTGAAGGACAAAATTATCAATATTTAAATATAGAGTTGTCTGGATTAGAAAAGGGAGTACCCTATGAATATAGGCTGGAGGTTATCAAGGCTAATTGGCCAGTAAAGATAATGAATAAAAATGGTTTCTTCACTCCTGGTGAAGACAAAGAAAATCTTTTTGCATACGCTTTATTTTCTCCAACAGAAACTATCGCAGAAGCAGACAAAGAAGATTTCTTCCCTCACGACCCAGATCCGTTTAATAACGAATTTCATGCTCGAAATAATTTATATGCTATTGTTAAAATTACAGTAGGAGCCATTGATTTGACAAGCTGCGCACCAGTAACAGATACTATTGCGATAAGATGTCAAGGATGTTTGCCTCAAGTACAGGAATATTACCCAATTGTTAAATTTAATGAAAGATCTGCATTATTAATGTCTAAAAATTGTGACAATGCTCCTGTTCCTGTTGTTGTTGATTGCAGTAATTTTGAGAAGGGTAAAAAATATACTTATTCATTTACTTTAGATAATAGTGTATCTACAATTACGCCAGCTAGTGGAGAAATAGGATTTGGAGACGGAGCAGGCCAGATAACATCGATATTAAATCTTAATGGCGAATCACCGGCTATTTTAAAAATATCAGTAACTGATGAGGCTGGGAGAGTTTCCACAGACTTTTTGAGTATAGAAGCTACAGACTGTCAATAAATAAGGAATAAATAGTGACAAAGAATTTTCTTAGAGGATATCACCCGTGGTTCCACTTCTTTCCCTATGACTCTAAAGATTCCGACGTTTTTATGTCTAAATTTGGTGGCGCTTCTTTTGCTGCTAATATTGACGGTTTAAGTTTTTGGTCTTATGCTGGTTATGATTGGAATTATGGAGTTACTATCAATTGCTGGCCTGGTAGTGATACAGGGGCCTCTATTCTTGCAAATAATCAATATACAGGACCTGGGCAAAGAAAATATATAGATTCTGGCCTACCAGAAAGATTCAGTTTTGCTGATCAGTATTATAATAGGGGAATTAGATTTAATGGTAGGTCTACTACTGATGGCGAGAACACCTTCCCTGAAGCTTCTCTAGCTTTTAGCGTTATCGACACCCTTGGAGATGTTTATATTCATGCTCCAGAAGAATGGTGGGGCTTATATGCCACCAATCAATCCAGTAAAATACCGTATACTACCGCTTACAAAAACCCAGACACATGGCCTGAATTACAGGGTAAAAAGTGGAAAAAGTTTTTGATGGTTGGTGGCGGTTGGGTAGGATTAACAACAAATGGTTAATTGTGGAGTGTAATAAACAGAATAAGCAATAGCGATACAAGAATTGACATCAGGGATTCTCAGCCAGAAGTTTGGAAAAGTGGGCTCAGTTGGAATTATAGACACTCTAGAAATATATCATCTACTAATAATGAGTTTGAAAACAGTTCTGGGTTTAAAGTTGTTAATAAGCTTGGAAATTACGGATTAGCAAATTATTCTTTTAAGGTATTACATTCTTCGCCTACTAATAATATTGTATATACTAATCAAATTAATACTTATCAGCCCCAAAGAATATACAATTACTATGATGAAAAATTGGTTATACAAGGCACAGCAAATGAAGTATATGATCAAATAAATGCCTTACTTATCAGCAAGGGTGTAAATCTCCCAGCAAATCCAAGCAGAAGATTGAGTGGCAAAAATTATGAAAATTTGTTACCATTAATTGCTCAGAAATTAGGTTATGACAGAGCTTCTGTTGTACAAACCAATTTAAATGCAACTACAGGTTATGTTACCACCTCAACAGATGGTGAAAATTTTACAGTAGTTGATTCGGGAACTTTTGTTAATCCAACCACCAGTAATCCGGCAATATTATTGCAATTAATTGCAGAAGCTAACAGAGACATTACAGGAGTAGTATTTGAAGGAAAATCTGTTCCTTATAAAGATATTTACGTTAATACTGATGTAAGAGGCAACTGTTCTGTTTATGCTATAGCAGAGGATAATACTGTTTATGTTTGGGGACATACGGGGGGTGACGGAAGTTCTCCTATAGAAAGCGATCACAGAATTGGGAAAAAACAGAATGGAGATAAATTTAACGCTCGTTCTTTAGACGGCCCAGTTGCATCAAATCTTGGTGGAGGCAAGGGCTTAAGAGACATAGGAATGACAGCAGACGGAGGTGTTTGTTGGGGTATTGATGGTGATGATCATTTAGTAATTTGGTCAATAGCAACAGAAGGCAATCCTGTCGTATATTCTCAGCACCAAATAGAAAAAATTATTCATTGGGATACTAATCTTGGAGGACCAACCGGAGCTTCTACTAGGAGTGACTTGAATGGTTTTATTATATTAACCAAAGACACTCATGAAATAGTGGTTATGAACAATGTATTTAATACGTTGTCTAAATGGCCTAGTAGTCGTGGTGTTTACATTGAAAACGATAGTAATGCTACAGCATACACTACCTCTCATAATACAGATTATAATAGATGGGAAGTAGGTACGGTAAGAAAATCTGATTTTGATTCTGATCGCAGTCCAGGTTTAATTCAATACATTCAGGGTGGCCCTGTAGACCAATGGGTAGACATTGCTTATAGCAGTAGTACATTTGGTACAAACTATCAAAGAGCTAGTTTTGATGTTGTTGATAACCAGGGTCGTGTATTTAAGATTTATAATATTAGATTTGAAGAGGGTAATTTAAGATATTTTTATCGTCAGCTTTATAATGATTTATCTAATACCGCTAATTTTGCACCATCTAGAGATTTTAGGTTTGACGGTGCTTATGGCAGACAATTCCTAAAAGCTTTTTCACAAAATGCAGGCCCTAATAATGAGTATGATTTGGCTGTAGCTCCCGCCATAATAAGAGCCGCACAAAACACTCCATTCCCAACACCAGAAGCCTCTAAACCAGCTACAGAACCGCCACCCCCGCCTCCACCAGAACCCACAACAGAACCGCTTCTCACATATCTTTTAGGAGCCCCTTCTGCTAAAGCTTGTTTTTCATTATCAAATGAAGGATATTCCATACCACTTGATGTAATTAAACCCATCAATTCAGAATTAAAAGTTGGTGATCGTGTTAGATCTTCTGAATCGGAGTATTTGAATCATGAAAATTTAATCAAGCTATTAGATCCAGCCAAAAGTTTTGATGATCCTCTATATCTTCGTAGCTCCAAAATCAAAACTCTAACCTATCCATCTTTACCTAATGATGATTTTGTGCAATATAGTACAGAAGCAATACTGAATAATCGACCATCATTTTTAACAAAGTTTACGGATGCTAATGGTATAGATAGAGATTTCAAGCGTGGTCATGCTAGAAGTATCCACAAGTTTCAAGACAGTAAACTTGGAGTTAAAATTAAAGATTTGCATGCTACTAGCGGATCAGCAGCACTAATACAGATTAAATCCAGATGGGGTGTGATAGATACAGAATTTAGTAATAGCCATTATTATACACAATTAACACATTATGGCAATAAAGCAAATATTATTATACATAAAATTATATGGAATCCAGATACAAAAGAAAGTATCAATACTAAACTATTTGGTATAAGTGTAGATCCGGATGTGAACGGAAAGACATTATATTTGGAAACTATCGGTAATAAAATTACAGTTTATATAGACGAAACAGAAATAGGCAGCGTGACAGATGATGATATTGCGGGAAGTGGTGTTTCAAGTGTTATACTCTTAGAGTACGATTCTAATCTTGATAATGTTGCGGAAATAGACGGTATAGAACTAATTGCTGACAGGAAAAGTCCTACCGTTTATAAATTAGAAAAAGATCTCGAAGGTGGATTTCCTTATAGTAAAATTGTTTCTGTTAATGCTTGTGATGATTTTGTAGAAGCTTTATCTGTAGATGATATATCTTTAGATGCAGAAATACCACAACCAGTACCAGATGAAGGCATTGTTCCTGATGGTGGAATATCTGGCGGAAGATTTAATATTAATTATACAGATAATAGGCACATCTATACCTTTAATAGGAGTGGCAAGCTGTTTGTTGGCACAGATTCAGAAACTAACACTTTTGATATTTTATCAATTGGTGGCGGTGGTGGTGGTGGCGCCAATAGAGGCGGTGGTGGTGGAGCTGGTGGCCTGGTTAAAAAAACCATTACTTTAGATAGTGGTTACTACGACGTCCATGTTGGGCAAGGCGGGCGCCCAGGGGCCAATGGTAGACATACCAAATTAATTAAAGAAAATGTTCTATTAGACCATGATTTCTCTAATGGTGAAACAAATAAGCTAAAATTACGCAACGGCTCTTATTCTATCGAAGACGGAAAGCTGACAAATACAGCGTCAAACGTCATGATAGCAACAATGGATAACGATCTTTTTAATGGTTATGTTGAGGCAGATATCACGGTAGCTAATGGGGGTATTAGTCTTATCTCCAGATCTCAAACCACAACCCAAGATAGCCAAGCCTATGTAGCCCATATATCTAGATCCGGTTCTAATATTAGGTATAGTATTTGGACAGGCGTTCATCCGGGAAGAGAAACAACGTGGACTCTGCTTCATTATGTAGACGAAGCAAATAGTTTATTCTCTGGAAAAGTAAAATTTGTCACGCACAACAACAGACTTTTACTTTATGTTAATAATGTATTAAAAATAGACATTGATAATGATGCGTTAACTCCAACAAATTACACACAATTCAGTAAATATAATTCTATTAATAGAAGCGGTAAATTTGGAATTAGAACCAACGGCTCTCCTGGACAACAGTCGTTCTCTAATCTTAAAATTGTTAAGACTACTGAAATTTTAACAGCATATGGTGGTGGTGCCGGTGGTGGTCACAATAGCTATGGATATCCACTTCATGGTCAAGACGGAGGTAGCGGTGGTGGTGGCAGTTTAAATTACTGGGCAGGTTCTGAAGAATTAAGTAATGTAGACCCTAGACCAGGAACAGCCTTAATAGATTGTAATCAGGATAATCATAAGCAATTATTGCCTGGACAAAAGCTATTATCTGGACAAAAACTATATACCAATAATGGCACTTATGAATTAGTAATGCTTCCTGACGGCAACTTAATGGAACGAAAAGGTAGGCAGGTTGTATGGCAAACTAATACATCAGGTAATGCGGGAGCTTTTGCTACAGTTACATATGACGGTCGATTAGTTGTTGTTTTAGGAGAAAATGTTCTTTTTGAAACATCTACAAGCAATACCGCAGGTTCTAAACTAATACTAAAAGAAAGCGGCGAGTTGGTTTTATTTAATCCCGATGGCTTGCAGAATTTCGATAGTGAGAATCTGTTGTCTGGAGGGCTTCATGCTATGTGGTATGGGGGAGGTATGGCTCAGGGTGGTGGAGCTAAATACGAAAGACCTAGCAATGAGAAAATGCGCACAGGGAAATTTTGGCATCCTTACTCTAATCCCTATACAACTACAAATATTTCTTATCCTTCTAACTGGCCAACAGGTAAAGGTATTGATGATAATTATGGTTATACTGCTTGGGGATATTTTAAACCTCCTGTAGATGGTTTTTATCAATTTAGAACACAATCTGATGATGGGTCTGCAGTTTGGTTGGGGCCTCAAGCTGCGTGGTGTAATTTTACGGACGATGTTAATAATGGGCTAATTTTAGACAATAAAAGGACTGGTTATCAATCAGCTAAAGTTAAAGATTCAAATGTTATATACTTAGAGAAAAATAGAGCATATCCTATTAGAATTATTCATAGAGAAGGCACTGGTGACGACAGAATGCTTTTCCAATGGAAAGGCTCCTCCTATGACGAAACAATGACTACTGGAGAGCATATCAATTCTTCATCAGGTTCGCTGGGATGGAATAATGATTTATCTCAGTATTTCTATAGATCTGCTGTACCAGAAAATTTTGGTATAGATTGCTTTACATATGAAACATGGTCAAACGGCGTTGATGATGGTAGTTTATTAGGTGCGGTAGATAAGCAAGGAAATGACGGAGAAGCTAGTGGTTATAGTGATAATAACCCTAGATCTACCGGAGGTGGTGGTGGCGCCGGAGGTTCTGGCGTAGGCGGGTCAATAGACAATAATCCTGATGGTGGTATAGGATTAGCGTTTGATTTCATGGGAGAAGAAACTTATTATGCTGGTGGTGGTGGAGGAGCTAAGGAACCAGATTCTAATTATTCCAGTTCAGATAACGGGAGAGGTGGTTTTGGTGGTGGTGGAAATGGAGGGTCCGCTAATGTTGGCGTAGACGGTCTGGGCGGTGGTGGTGGCGGCGGTACTTTTGGTGCGGATGGTGGTAGAGGAGGTGATGGATTATTTCGATTAAGTTTTGTGTCAAATAATATTATACCTATTCCTAATACAGTTGTAGAAGGTGGAGATAGAACAGAGTATGTTAAGGATGGTAAAACTTTTGCTGTACATACTTTCACAGAAAGCTCCACTTTAGATATACAATCTGTCAATCCAAACAATACTTTTGATATGCTGGTCGTTGCTGGTGGTGGTGGTGGTGGTAAGATAGGGAAAAAGGGTGGCGGTGGCGGTGGCGGCGGTGGTGTTATTTATTTAGAAAATAACATACTAGAAGCAGGCAGCTATTCAATTGTTGTTGGTAGTGGTGGTGCTAGAGACAGAAAGGGTGGGAACTCTTCTATTACAAATATGCATAGTGATTTTAGTCTTGTTGCGGTTGGGGGCGGTAGAGGTGCTCAGGGAGAAGGCGAGAGCACTCAGACAGGAGGAAGTGGAGGTAGTGGTGGTGGCGGTGGTTTTAAACACTCTAATTCAGGAGGAAGAGGAACAGCTGGACAAGGTTTTAGCGGTGGACGAGCCAGTAATGGTCATTATGTTGCTGGTGGTGGCGGTGGTGGTGCTGGAGGTAATGGTGGTGCTGCTGTTCGCAATCCGAATGGAGGATACCAATCTGGTGGCCCTGGCGGTCCAGGTAGAGAAATTGCTATAGATGGAGTAAACAAATATTACGCTGGTGGTGGTGCTGGTCATGGTCAAAACGGACAGAATGTTGGAGGTAAGGGGGGCGGTGGTAATACCTCAGTAGCAGGTCGGTCGGGTACTGGCGGTGGTGGTGGTGCTGGAGCTTCTGGTGGTAGTGGTATTGTTATTATTAGCTATGAGGTTTTAGCAGAAATTCCGCAAATAACCCCAAGTCCAACAGCCACAATTACCTCTACAGCCACAGCAACTCCAGCGGAAACTCCAGATTCAACACCTGCAGAGACTCCCCCCTCTACGCCGAGAGAAACACCATCTCAAACTCAAACCCCTAGTGATCCTGTGAGGGGTTATTGGTATTATATTTCTGATGAATTAAAAGATATTTGTTACACAAATAAATCCAAAAGAATTCTTGTTTATAATTTTACATACAGAGGCATTCAATTATCTCCAGGTGATTTGTTAGTCAAAAGAGATTTTACAGACAACCCTGTTGATGAAGATTATTGGTCATGGTCTGAGCTTACAGAACTAGTTAAAGCCCCTAATGCATCATATTTGTATATTAGTTATGTAGACTTATCTGTATTTGACGAAGAAAGGATCTCGTATGTCGTCAAACGCACTAGCAATGGTTTTGCGGCTATTGCTCAAGCAGCGTCTGTATGCCCAACACCCACATCAACACCAACTGTTTCATTTAGCTCAACCCCGGATGCTACAGCCACTCCAACATCTAGTATAACACACACACCCACAAGAACAGCATCTCGCACTCCTAGTAATACTCCTGAAGAATCTCCAAAAGCAACACCCACAACAACACCACCAAATACCCCTTCACATACTCAAACAGCCACCAATACAGCAACCCCTACTGTAACAGCTACAAACACCAGCACCCCTACTGTAACAGCCACTCAGACTAGTACTCATACCCAGACTCCTACAGCTAGTATTACTCCTAGTGATGGCGCTAGAAGATATCAATATTACATTAGCGACGATCATCTAGAATTGTGTCAAGCTCCTAATATTAGCTCAGATCCTCCAGCAGATGGTTTGATAAGTCAACTTAATAAAACAGCATATAGTGCTGAGCTGACAGGTTGGGAAAATAGGGCTCAAGGAGCGATTGGTAAATTATTGTCTGTTTATGATGCAGATAATGGGATTTATGAGTCGTCAGATTCATCTTTACCAGCGGACAGCTCTCTTCAATCTCATTGGTTCCTAGAAGAACAACCAATTAAAGATAATTCTATCAACATAGATGTTTACGAAATAGATGTTGATACTCCGGACGGAGTAAAACGTAAATCTGTAGATCTTTATGCTATACATAATAGTTCTATTAGTTTCCATGTCATGGCAAGAGTGATTAATTATGGTGGTGGAAATCATCAAATTCATCTTTATAAATATGAATCTGGTAAATGGACCGCACTTCAATCTATTTATGGTTCCCAATTTAATCTTCCTTCACTATCATCTCCTGTTAATTTCCGTTTTGAAATGTACAATCTTCACTGCAAGGTTTACTGGGATAATAGAAAAGTTATTGATTACGTATTAGAAGATACTAATCTTGATACTAGCACTAATATACAAAACATAGTACATATTTATCACCATCAGGATCCTACTAGAATTTTAACCGGCAAACCCCGCCTTAAAACGATAGTTAGCAAAGAAACCAAACTTACTGTAGATACTGACACAAAACTATTAACTATTAATGATACATATACTCCTGGAGGTATATTTTCTTGGGGTCTTGTTTCGTATTTGTCTACATATCGTCCAGTAGCAGCGGTTGAAATATCTAGATTTGATTGGGAATTTGAAGATAATATTTATGATAATAAAAATACCTCTGATGATGGTGTTGATGATGAACTTTTCCAGCCTGTAGATACTGCAAAGTTAATGATACTGAAAAACGAGTTTGGTTCTAGGCCTTTTGTAGGTATTTGGCTCTGTAATGATAATTGGCAAAGGGTGAGCAATCTTACTAATCTATATAAAGGAAATGTTAATTATACTAGATTACAAGATTATATAGCTAATACTAAACTATCTAACTCTAATGTAGAGTTACATGTGGGTCGTTCTTATACAAATAATAATACTTTTGAAAGAATCACAGGAGAAACAGCAGAGACTAATGATAAGTATTGGACTCATGGTGTCAATATTTATGATAGATTCGATACCTCAAGAGGCAGTCAAGAGACTTATGAAGATAGAAGAGCATGGGTTAGATGGCTTCAGAATAATGAAAATGATACTTACAGTTTAGATATTAGTAATAGTCTTTCTGGGCTTGGAGATGAGGCTAGAGCATACAAGGTTGTTAATAATAGTATATTTTACAACAATACCAATCCCAACAACACCATATCCATAGATTTATATAACATGGATGTTACAGATCATATCAATGGAGTAGCAGATGAATATGGATTAAAAACCCACTATAAATACATAGATTTGTACAATAGAGTGACCTGGTGGCCTACAGATAACAGAACATCCACAGGCGCTGTTGTATATAGATACTATCATATTTTTACCAGATTTATTAATTATGGTAATACAAATACCAGTCTACCACCAAGACTATTAATGTATACTTATGACAGCTTTAGAAATATTAGACGTTATAGAATTTTGGCTGACTCATATTATACTGGCGGGAATTATAGATATACTGCTAGACCGGACATGCCATTACCTACCCAAGATGATCCTGTTAAGTTTTCATTTACGATTATTGGTAATTATCTATCGGCATACTGGAATGATAATCTTATATTGGATTACACAATGACCGATGCTGATATCAATAACGATAATCCTGCTTTAAACGAAGCTGTTTTTGATGATAGTCGTTTCTTTATGAGAAGACAACAAGCAAGTGTACAGAGTGTCTACAATAAAGAACCAGTTTTAATATCCGCACCAACAGTATATACTCATAATAACCTTCAATTAAATAATGACGATATCAACTTTAATAGCCTGCCAAAGTTCTG
>Ga0255766_10003191_pt1 | contig 14339 bp, 15 predicted proteins | sample 071ome_23_FD_179966 | JGI IMG/M metagenome (GOLD analysis project Ga0255766, IMG submission 179966) | Coastal salt marsh microbial communities from the Groves Creek Marsh, Skidaway Island, Georgia - 071403BT metaG (version 2) | ecosystem: Environmental > Aquatic > Marine > Intertidal zone >... | reverse complement strand
TAAAGGATGTGTCTCGTTACACTAACATTCAGATGGCAAGAAAGATTTCATTGAACTCTGCTTATGGTGCGATTGGTAATGAGTGGTTTCGTTATTATGACTTGAGAATTGCAGAAGGTATTACAACTTCTGGCCAGTTATCCATTCGCTGGATTGAACAGGCGCTAAATGGATACTTGAATAAACTGCTAAATAGTAAGGATAAAGATTATGTTATTGCATCAGATACGGATTCAGTATACATTAGGTTTGACGAACTTATTGATAAAGTGCTTAAAAAGAGAACAGATGAGTCGGAGGATAGTTATCGCAGCCGGGCCGTGGACTTCCTTGATAGAATTGCTCAAGAGAAAATTGAACCTTTTATTGATGAGAGTTATCAAGATCTTGCTGAGTATGTAAACGCATACGATCAGAAGATGCAGATGAAACGTGAGGTGATTGCTGACAAGGGTATCTGGACTGCAAAGAAAAGATACATTCTTAATGCATGGGATGTTGAAGGTGTTCGTTATCAAGAACCACAACTCAAGATTATGGGAATTGAGGCTGTTAAATCATCTACGCCTGCACCTTGTCGTGAAAAGATTAAACAGGCACTAAAGGTTATCATGTCTGGAACAGAGAAAGATGTAAACAATTTTATTCAAGAGTTTCGTGATGAGTTTATGAACTTGCCACCAGAAGAAATTGCTTTCCCTCGTTCAGTTAATGGTATTGACAAATGGAGTGATAGTTCTGGTATTTTTAAGAAGGGCGCTCCTCAACACATTAAAGGCGTAATTCTTTACAACCACTTTCTAAGAAAACAAAAACTTACAGGAAAGTATCCACTGGTTCAAGAGGGCGAGAAGATTAAGTTTCTGAATATGAGAACACCAAATCATATGCAATCTGGTGTTATTTCTTTTATGACAAAATTACCAAAAGAACTTGACATTCACAAATATTTGGATTATGATACACAGTTTGAGAAGGCCTTTGTTGAGCCTCTGACTTTTATATGCAACCAAATTGGTTGGAAGATTGACCGTTCTTATGGAACACAAACCACACTTGAGGATTTTTTCTCTTGACATATTAGTAATTTAATGTTACTATATAAAGATAGTATATTGGGTATGAAGATATACTAACAATATTGCAAATAAGGAGTATAACCATGCAATTACAATTCGATTTAAATAGAAGTCTAAAAGCAAACCCCCCGAAATATGGTAAAGGAATAAATTTCCTTGAAAGGAAAGTTGGAAAGCTTTCTGGACTTAGAGTTATGAACTCAAACGGTTCGTCACTACAACCACGAGAAAAGAATCTTGACGATGGTCAAAGAAACACTGAACACTCTTTTAGGGTGAATGGAGTTCTCTATGATAGGGAAGTCATGGTTACAGAACTTTGTCCAGATGGAATTGAAGAGTTGATTTCTGGATATGGTAGAAAGTATGCATTTGATTCTATGGGAGTTGATACATATTTTTGGGATGTAGTTGAATTTGAAAGTCCATATTGGAAAGCAGTATGGAAAAGAAAACTAAATGCGACTAAAGACCATATCGCACAAGGAACTCCCAATACAGAAGGAACTTATATCAAAGGATTGGTTGATCTGAAAAATACTAATTCCTTTGATCATACTAATGATGATGCAGTTAAAGAAGCATTGTTTGAAATGTCTGATGGACAATTGGACAATGATCAGATAGATAAACTTCTAAAAAAGTTCAGAAAATCTAATAGTAAGTATATCGGTATTAACGCTTATAATAAGGTAGACGCAAACGCAGCTGCTAGAGAACTTGGACTTCCAACTAGTGGTTATGTCAAAGACATTTCTAGTGATGCGTGGGATACTGTTGGTTGGGTTTATAAAACTGGTGATCTTAAAAAAGAAGTTATCTCTTGGGCAGAAAAGTTTGACCAGTATGATAAAAAAATCTCAATCACTGGATATATTGAACACACAGAATTGGACGAAGAAAAGATCAAAAAGGCACGAAAGTCTTTTTTAGAGAGCTTAGAAAAAACAATCACAAATGTTATTCACAAGTACTTAGATGAAAAGTACCATAACATGGTTTATTTTGAAGGCTTTCTCGCACAAATCACAACAGAAGACCCAGAACAGGGTGGACTTCCAAAAGAAAGAGGCCTTGTTGATGTGGATGGTAATATCATTTACGAAAAGAAATAATGATAAAAGATATATTATGTAAATCGGTTGAAAGTCAAATACCAGAACAAGAAGTTGCAGTGCTATTGAGTGGGGGTGTAGATTCTCTCTCAGTAGCATTTGCCGCATCTGATGTTGGAAAAACTGTTCACGCATACAGTTTTCATTTAGATACTCATGTTTCATATGACTTTCAGAAAGCCAAAGATGTTGCAGAACATTTTGGTTGGAACTTCACTGGTGTTTCTATTCCAACCAATAATCTCAAACAAGACTTTCATAGACTTGTAGAACTAGACTGTAGAAAGAAAACACATTTTGAATGTGTGTATCCATTTCTGTATGTCTATCCACAAATTAAACAGAAGTATGTTTTGTCTGGTTGGGCGGCAGATGGTTATTATGGAATCAGTAAGAAGGCAATTCTTAACTACAAACACACACAAGAACTATTTGATGAATTCAGAAATAATTACTTTAAACCAGATATGTCTGCTGGATATAAATGGCACAAGAAGGTATCAGATAAACATGGAAAAATATTTGTCACACCATACCTAACTCCAGAAGTAAAGGAATTCTTTTATAGTAAGAGTTGGGAACAACTAAACTTCCCACACCAAAAACATCATGTTAGAGCTGCCTTTGAACAATTTAATCACATAGGAAATGTCAAAAATCACTTGAATTTACAGATAGATTGTGGTATAGTATACTTGTTTGAATCACTAATAGATGATAAAGAAATAAATTTTAAAAATAGAACTAGAATTATGGATATTTGTAGAGATTGGTACTTGCTAAATAATACAAATACTTTGGAGAATTTTTTCACATGATATATAAACCATACAAATTAGAAGATGTTGTTAAAGCATCCAACCAAAACAAGTTTAATGTCATTTCTACCTTTGCTGGTGGGGGTGGTTCTTCTACAGGATATCGTCTTGCTGGTGGTAAGATTTTATGCGTCAATGAATTTGTAGAAGAGGCCCAGAACACATACAGAGAAAACTATCCAGACACACCAATCTTGCCAGGCGATATCAAACAGTTGTCTGGTAAAGACTTTTTGGATATTGCTGGACTTGAAGTGGGTGAACTAGATATTCTAGACGGTTCACCACCATGCTCTGCATTTTCTGTTGCTGGTAAACTATCACATGGGCGAGATGGTAAACATTCTGACGGATGGGGCCAGACTAAAAACTACTCAGATGGTAAGATGGTAGAAAACATTGAGGACTTATTCTTTGAGTTCCTACGAGTTGCTGACGATATTAAACCAAAAGTGATTATTGCAGAGAATGTGAAAGGACTTACAGTTGGAGAGGCAAAAGAATATTTCAATAAGATTCAAAATACTTTTGAGAATATTGGATATGATGTTGTTGCAAAGGTATTAGATAGTCGCTTCTTTGGTATCTCACAAACCAGAACAAGGGTTTTCTTTATTGGTGTTCGTAACGATATCACAGAGAAAGCTGGACTTAATTTTATGACTATTGGTAACGTCTTTCCACAAGAGTTGCCAGATGTTGTTCCTCTAAAAGATGCTCTAATTGGATTAGAATATGATGAAGAAGAGGTAAAATATCTAACAGAGAAGTTTACTAAAACTGCATATTGGAAACAAACTGGAAGTGTTATGCCTGTCGATCCAGACAAGGTTCTGACAGGTGGTGATTATCATCCTAAAGGTCATCACTTCAATCTCAAACGTGTATCCCAATATGCTCCAGCTCCAACACTAACTGCAATGGGTAGTAATGATACAACTGCTGGTGCTTTTCATTGGAGTGAACCTAGAAAATTAACACTTGGCGAATTAAAACGTATTCAATCGTTACCAGACGATTTCAAACTAACTGGTAAGTGGAATCAGAAATCAGAAAGAATTGGAAGAATGGTGCCTCCTCTGATGATGAAGGCTATTGCTGAATCTGTATATGATAAAATATTGAAGGAGATTATATAATGGCAGACTTTACTTTTGCACATAGAGAGGAAGGTTTCGATGAACACATTGAACATTCTATTCGTGGTTACAGTCATTTGCTTGGTGATGTTGTAAACTATTCACGTTACTTTATAGAGGATGATACTAATGTTGTAGATATTGGTTGTTCAACTGGTAAACTCACTCAGGCGCTTTTAGAAGAGAACCAAGACCATTGTTGTGATGCAAATTATGTTGGTGTAGAGATTGCAGAAGGTTTCTTTAAAGATTTGGATAAAAGATATCAAGAAATTACTTCTATGAATCCATGGGCCTCTGTTAATTTTGTAAAGGATGATATTCGTAACTACAGTTTTGAAAACTGTTCTCTTGTCACATCTATCTTTACTTTACAGTTTATGCCACCAAGACATAGAAGAGATATTCTTCATAAAATATATGATGGACTTAATTATGGTGGGGCATTTATCTTTGCAGAAAAAACAGTTTGTGAAGATCCTAGACTACAGGATATGATGACTTTTAATTATTATGATTACAAAAGACAAACCTTTTCAACTGAAGATATTATGGACAAGGAAAGAACTTTGCGCCATATGATGAAACCTAATACTTGGAAAGAACTTCTAAGTAATATTTCTCTTGCTGGTTTTGGATTTGATAAAATACAACCATTTTGGAGAAACCACACATTCGTAGGAGCGATTGCAATAAAATGAAAGAAAACACAATTATTACGCTTGTAATGAACAATGGGGCTGAAATTATTGGAAAATATATTTCTGATGATTTTAATAGTATCACAATTTATAAGCCAAGAATGGTACAAGCATCTCAACAAGGGGTGGGTCTTGTGAACGGAATAACCATGACAGGAATTGAACCGAATGGAGATTTCCAGTTTCCTAAATCTTCAGTAATGTTTATGATTGAAACAGTTGAAGAACTTGCTGCTGGTTGGACACAACAAACGAGTGGTATTGCAGTTCCAACAAAGAGTGGACTGATAAAGTAATGGACAATTTTATTCAAGTGTATGACGATGTGATTGATGTTGACTTGTGTAAACAACTCATTGCCATGTTTGAAGAATGTGAACATCAACATGAGAATATTTCGTTGCAAGGCCATCGTTCATTTACTCAGATTACTCTTCAGAATCACAGTGATTGGAAGCCATTTTCTGAAGCATTACAACCAGTATTCTTTCAGTATGTATCTAAATACTGTAAAGATGCAAACGTAACAGATACTATGTTTCCAGAAAAATTCGCTTTCGAGCAATTTAGATTAAAACGATACTTACCAAATGACTTTGACCAATTTAAGGATCATGTTGATGTTGGTAATTACAATTCTGCTCGTAGGTTCTTGGTATTCTTTTTATACCTTGATGACAATGAAGCAGGACATACTACATTCCCACAGTGGGATATTGCAGTACAACCAAAGGCTGGTAGAATGTTGATGTTTCCCCCAATGTGGACACATCTTCATGCTGGAACTAAACCAGTAGAGAAACCTAAGTATATCATAGGAAGTTATTTACATTATGTCTGATATTCGTGACAAATATACATTCGTAGAAAACAAAGATAAGAAGTGGCAGTGTATTGGACTTACTGCTGAAGCTGGTAAGTATCAAGGCCTCGTCTACCAATATGGAGAAGTCAGAGTAATTGAGAATGAAGAAAAGACATCTGCCTCTTTACAATTCGACTTTGATGTGGTAGACTCTAATGGACTACCAGAAGAAATGCTAGATGATGATCTCTATGAATTAATGGGAGACATTCTAGCAGATATAATTGAACAACAGATAGCAGGGGATGCACTACAATATGTCAACACAGACGATTGAACGAACCACACTTAGTAACTTAGTATATAATGAACCTTATGCAAGAAAGGTATTGCCTTTTATAAAACCAGAATATTTCGGCAATCGTCACGAAAGAGTTGTATTTGAAGAAATCAACAAGTTCATGGAGAAGTATGGTAATCAACCTACCAAAGAAGCTCTCTCTATAGAACTTGATAACAGGAAGGACTTGACTGACGAAGAGTTCAAGTCAGTTCTAACTATTGTCGAAACACTATCTGATGCACAGGTTGATATGCAGTGGTTGGTGGATACGACAGAAAAGTTTTGTAAGGATAAAGCAGTCTACAATGCTATCCTAAACGGTATTCAGATTATTGAGGGGAAAGATAAAGAACATACCGCTGAAGCAATACCGTCCATTTTATCTGAAGCACTTGCAGTTGCATTTGATCAGAATGTTGGACACGACTATGTAGAAGATGGTGAGAACCGATATGAGTTCTACCATAAGAAAGAAGAAAAACTAGAGTTCGATCTTGAGTACTTCAACAAGATTACCAAGGGCGGACTACCACAGAAAACTTTGAACATTGCACTTGCTGGAACAGGTGTTGGTAAATCGTTGTTCATGTGTCACATGGCTGCGTCAACACTTATGCAAGGAAAGAATGTTCTATACATTACTTTGGAGATGGCAGAAGAACGGATTGCAGAAAGAATTGATGCGAATCTAATGAACATTACTATGGATGACTTACACGAGTTGCCCAAGAAGATGTTTACTGATCGCCTCTCCAAAATTCAAACAAAGACCAACGGAAAGTTAATTATCAAAGAATATCCAACTGCATCTGCTCATACTGGACATTTTAGAAGTCTGATAAAAGAACTGGCATTGAAGAAATCATTTAGACCAGACGTTATCTTTATCGACTATCTGAACATCTGTTCATCTTCACGATTTAAGGGGAATGCAAATGTTGGATCATATTTTTATATCAAAGCGATTGCAGAGGAACTTAGGGGCCTTGCAGTTGAAAATAATGTACCAATTATGTCGGCAACACAAACGACTAGAGGTGGATATGCCAATTCAGATGTGGGTTTGGAAGATACATCAGAAAGTTTTGGTTTGCCTGCTACGGCTGACCTCATGTTTGCCCTCATCTCGACAGAAGAACTAGAATCTCTAAACCAGATAATGGTAAAACAGTTGAAAAACCGATATAATGATCCTGGCTCCAACAAAAGATTTGTTGTCGGCATAGACAGGGCGAGAATGAAACTATATGATTGCGAACAGGAAGCACAACATGACATTATTGACAGTGGACAGGAAGATGACACCCCAGCATTTGATAAAACGACTTTCGGATTGGGTCTTGGAAAGAGCAAGACTTATGAGAAATTTGAGGACATCAAAGTATAAAAAACCAAAGTACTTTGTAAATAAAAATGGTATGTGGTGGGAAGTTGTTGAATTTCCTACAAACGACATTATACGCTCCTTTTCTAATAAAAGAGAAGCAGAGATGTTGTCAGAACAAATGACTAAGAACCCACCTTTTGGCGAAAGAACAATACCAAAGTTCTTAAAAGGTAAGAGTATTGACATTTCTGAATAATTGTGTTATTATAAATAGTAATGAAGAAACTATTTGTATGAATGGACACAGTGTAAATGTTAAACTTTTCAGGCTTTCTTGCCGAAGATAAAGGTGGGAAGAATCTACACCTAGAACATATCGAAGATGAAATTCTAAATTTCGGAATTGATGGCGGCCGTGCTTCCATCAATTTTGTTCGTTCTCTTAGAGATATGTTAGCAGGTGCATCTCGTTCATCTGTAAATATGACTGTCAAGTGGGATGGAGCTCCAGCAATCTTTGCTGGTATCGACCCAGAAGATGGTAAGTTCTTTGTTGCAAAGAAATCAGTTTTCAACGTAAATCCAAAACTATACAAATCTTCTTCAGAAGTTGACGCAGACGTTTCTGGTGCATTGAACTCTAAGTTCAAAATTGCACTTGCAGAGTTTTCTAAGTTGGGCATTAAAGGTGTTCTTCAAGGAGACTTGATGTTCACTGACGATGTTGATACCACAACAATTGATGGTAAATCATTTTATACATTTCAACCAAACACAATCGTATATGCAGTTGATGTAAACTCAGACTTGGGTAAACAAATCAAGAATGCAAAGATTGGTGTAGTGTGGCACACCACATATTCTGGAAATGCACTACAAGATATGAAAGCATCATTTGGTGCAAACATCAGTGGATTAAATAAAACATCTACAGTTTGGATGGATGATGCCACTTATAAAGATGTATCTGGTAAAGCTACAATGACTGCCGCAGAAACCGAAAAGGTTACTGCATCACTATCTTCTGCTGGTTCTACATTCAGAACAATTAACTCTGCACTACTTACAAAGTTCCTTACACTACAAAATGGATTCACTGGTAATCTTGCTGGTGCATCTCTAAAAACTTACAACAATAGTAAGGTAAGACAAGGACAAAAGATTACTAATGCAAAGGCTCATGCCACTGGTTATCTGAAGTGGGTTGAAGATGCATTTCAAAAACAAATTGATAAACTCAAGACACCAAAAAATAAAGAGGCACTTGAGGTAAAGAAAAAAGAAACAATCAGAGAACTAAAGAAACACACTACTAATCTTGCAAATATTATCACATTTCAGAATCACATTGTTGATGCAAAGATGGGTATCGTAAGTAAACTAAATACTGTTAAGAGCATTGGAACTTTTATTAAAACTTCTAATGGATTTAAAGTTGTTAATCCAGAAGGATATGTTGCTATTGATAGGGTTTCTGGAAATGCAGTCAAATTAGTAGATAGAATGGAATTTAGTTTTAATAACTTTACTGCGATTAAAAGTTGGGATAAGTAGATGAAGAAGTTTTCAGAAATAAGAGAGGCTCGTGGTGACACTTGTGTATTTACCTTTGGTAGATTCAATCCACCAACGACAGGACATGAAAAACTATTAGACGCTGTTGCGACACAGGCAAAGAAGAACCCTGGCGCACCTTACTATGTGTTTGCTTCTCATTCTGAAAACGCAAAGAAAGACCCATTACCATATGCAAAGAAAGTTGCATATATGAAAAAGATGTTCCCAAAACATTCACGGAACATTGTTGTAGATAAAGCAAGAAATGTGTTTGAGATTGCAGTCTCACTACACAACAAAGGACACAAATCAATCGTAATGGTTGTTGGTTCAGATAGAGTTGCAGAGTTCGATTCTCTATTGAACAAGTATAATGGTGTTGAAGCAAGACATGGATATTATGGTTTTGACAACATCGAAGTAGTCTCTGCTGGTGAGCGTGACCCAGATGCAGAAGGTGTTACTGGAATGTCTGCATCTAAGATGAGAGCAGCTGCTTCTACAAATGATTTTGACCAATTCAAACTTGGACTTCCAAAAGGTTTTAATCAAGGAATGTCACTATTTAAAGATGTTCGTAAGTTTATGGGCATTCGTGAATCATTCAACGGTTTAAACTACGTTATGACTGAAGAAGATGTTATTCGTGATATGTATGTTCGTGGAGAAGTTTTAAACATTGGTGAAGAAGTTACAGATACATATACTGGTGTAACTGGTAAAATTATTCGTAGAGGCACTAACTATCTAACCTTTGCAGAGGAAGATGGAACAACCCATAAGAAGTGGTTGTATGAAATTCAACTTGCAGAAGATTGTTGGGCTGGTTATAAACAAGTTGGTATGAAAAAGAAAAATGGCAAAGACGTACCAAATTGCGTACCAGTTGATGAGAAACAAGACAAAGATATTAAAGACAAGAAGGGTACTCAACCTGCTAAGTATTTTGCAAAAGATGCTGAGGGTGATGAGATGGCAAAGTCTACTAAAGACAAAAGAGATGCACATTTCAGAAAACAGGCCGCAAAGGATGACGATGATCCTAATGCATATAAACCTGCCCCTGGCGATGCAACTGCAAAGACTAAACCATCAAAGTATACAAACAAGATGAAGAAGTTGTTCCCAGATTTATATAAAGAGAGTGCAACAAAGTCATTACAGAAAAAGGCAGATGCTTCTGGTATTTCACTAGGCATTCTGAAGAAGGTTTTTGATAGAGGTGTTGCAGCATGGAAGGGTGGACATCGCCCAGGCACAACTGCTGTTCAATGGGGTCATGCAAGAGTAAACTCATTTATTTCTGGCGGTAAGACAAGAACTACTGCCGATGCAGACTTGTGGAAACAACACAAGGGCAAGTCTGAAGATGTGGAAGAGGCATTTAAAAAAGACAAGAAACTTTCAAATCTAAAAGTTGCAACAGGCAAGAGTGCTGTGTTGGCAAAAGACAGACTAAAAAATATGAATAAAACCCCAAAGACGAGAGTTGCAGCTGAAACTGATATCGAAGAAGATCCTCGTGAAATTGGTACAGATGCATATAGAGAAGTGAGACAACAAATGACGCCAGGACAGGAAGTAAAGAAGTTCTCGTTCAAGGAACATCTGAACTGTGGAACAACAGATTGTTGTAATGAATGTGAGACTTCAAGTCTAATTGAGTCTAACGTATATCGTGTAGGGTCTGAAAAGTATTTTGAGTTTTTCCAAGAGAAGAGAGATGCCTATAATATTGGTGTCTACAATCCAGTAGGTTTTGATAAAGAACTGATGGAAGGTGATCTTGGAAAGTATGATATGTATCAAGGGGAACACGTTCCACTGGACTGCCCTATGATGGTTGAAGAAAAAGATGTAGAACTAAACAAACCAAAAGTTGGTGGGCCAAAGAAGTACTATGTGTACGTCAAAGATCCATCAACAGGTAATGTCAAAAAAGTCACATTCGGCGATACAACTGGACTGAAAGTCAAGTTGAATGACAAGGAAGCAAGAAAGAGTTTTGCTGCTCGTCACGATTGTGAAAATCAAAAGGACAAAACCAAGGCTGGATATTGGAGTTGTAATCTTCCAAGGTATGCCAAACAACTTGGTTTGAGTGGTGGTGGCAATTTCTTCTGGTAAACCATACACCCAATCTTATGATAATGATATGATTATCAGAAGGTTTGATGAGGAAGTTGACAGTAGTGAACTGGTATGGCATAGAGATAAACATACTAGAGAAGTCACTGTTTTAGAAGGAACTGGTTGGCAGTTACAACTTGATAACAAGATACCAGTGGAACTAGAACGAGGTAAAATATACGTTATTCCAGAGATGGAGTATCACAGATTAATAAAAGGAACAGGGAAACTTGTTGTAAAAATATGGGAAGAAAAAAATGACTAGATATAGCTCAACTATAACAGAGGCCCTGCAAGAGATTCGTGAGGGGTTCTCTTCAAAACAAATTAAAATGGCAATTGGTATTGCATCAGATAAAAGATATGCTGGTGGTAATATGACAGGTGCTGTTAATGCAATTGAAAAGATTAAAAAGGGATTGTCTGATCATCCACAGGTTGCAGCAGTTCTAAAAAGACAGAATGAAGATATTCAAGAAGATGGACATACAGATGTTGCGTCTGCGAAGAATCAAGTTAAGGTTGCCATGACTGCATTGCAGAAAATGGAAATGGAACTTGGTAAACTGAATGATGAAGATTCACTACCCTCATGGTGGACAAATAAAGTTGCAATCGCAGTTGATAAAATTGATGGTATGGCAGATTACCTTGATACACAAGTAGAAGGTGTAGAACCTATTCAATGGCCTTCCCAACCACTAGAAGAAAGTGTGACGATTGATGAACTTAAAATGGATGATCCAAAACTGAACAGGGTTTTTGATAAACTAAAAAGAGGCGATACCGTTAAACTAAAAACTAGTTCCACAATCAGTAAAGGCACAGACTTTGTTGATTATGTTGTGAAATCAAAAAACACGGTAAACAAGGGTAGAGTAGAAAAGGTTACTCTTGTTACTAAAGGTAATGAGAAGGCAGTCAAGAAGTTCCTATACAAGAGAGATGGTAAAGTAACATTCGCTATCGGTGATATGGGTGCATCTATTGATGATATCAAAGAAGCCGCACATGAACTTGCAGAGAAATTAAAAGTCTCTGATGGTTTGGGTGCATGGATTACAGATTTCCAAAAATCAGACGCACCACAGTTTGCTGGTAAATCTGACGAAGATAGACAGAAAATGGCAATCGCTGCATTCACAGATGCTGGTGGTAAACTAGATGAGATGGCATATAAGCCTGGTTCATTCAAAGATATTCGTCCACAAGAAAAGGCCGCAAAGGCATTGGACGCACTTATCAAATCTGGTGGACTAGACAAGAGTGATTTCCAAAAGGCAAGAGCAATGTATGTTCAGGCATCTGATATGCAGTCAAGAAAGAAACTTAAAGACTTTATCAGTAATCTAGATACAGAACCATTGGAAGCAATCTTGGATATTATTGGTAGAAATGATCCAGATACTTTCCAAAAAATGTATCCAAACTCAAAGCCTGGCGAGTATCTATCTACAATTGCATACAAACATAGAAATGCAAAGAATGAAGAAACTGAACTGGACGAAAAAGCACCAAAGATGACATATGCTCTTGTTGGAACAGATATGAAAATCTATTCAATGGGCAGTGATGAGAGAGATTTGAGGTTGGATCGCAAAAGTCTTGAAAAGAGATTCAAAGATGTTGCACCACTAAAAATGGCAAGACTTAAAACTGCACAAAGTATTGGTGACAAAGTAGATAAGTCTCAACTCAAAGAAGAAGAAGAACCAAATAAACCAGATTCTGCCAAAGCGGTAGATCAAATGCGAGATGACAAGAAGAAAACTCGTATTGCACAGTTGCAGTTGCAAATCGCAAAGGCAAGTGAAATGATTAACAAACTAAACTCACAGGAGAAACCAGATGCCTAAGTATCTAAAAACCAAAGAAGGTAGTCTTGAAAGTGCAGTACTGGAGGCGGTATCTCCAGCACAACAGGCTGCAATCGCAATTTCTAAAAAAGAAAAGGGTGAGAAACCTAAAAATGAAGAAAAAGTAGAATGTCCTAAATGTAAAGGTGAAGGATGTGACCATTGTGATGGTAAAGGTTATCACACAACTGAAGAACTTACTGCAAAGCAGAAGAAGATCGACATGAACAAGGATGGCAAAATTACTGGTGACGATCTTGCAAAACTAAGAGCAAAGGGCGCCAAGAAAGAAGAAGTGAAAGAAGAACTTTCCCTTGCAGAACTTGCCGCAAAACATATTGCTGATATGTGGAAAGAGGCATCTAAATCTCCTAAGAAGGAAGAAGAAGATCCTAAGAAAAAAGAATCCAAAACTACTATGACTGGCAAACCAATGTCTGGTGTCGAAATTAATCCAAAGTCAAAAGAGGACTAATACATGAAACATCTTGTGGAACTCACAAAAATAGAAGAAGCAGAGCTTCCACAGATTTACTGTGACATGGACATGGTATTATGTGATTTTATCGGCGGTTATCAGAAAATGACTGGCAAAGATTTTGCCACTACTGATAAAGATGAACGCTGGGAAGAAATAAAGTCAAAGAAAGATTTCTGGGCAACACTTGATTGGATGCCTGGAGCTGAGAGAATGTGGAAACTAATTAATAAATATAATGCAAATATTTTATCTGCATACTCAAATAGAGATGCAAACAGTAGGCCAGGAAAGAAAAAGTGGTTATCACGATTTGCTAAACCTACTGGTAGAATTCATCTTGTTGTGAGAGCAGATAAACAGAAATATGCCACAACCAATGGTAAACCTAACATCTTGATTGATGATTATATCAAAAATATCAAGGAGTGGGAAACCAAGGGTGGTATTGGGATTCATCATCTGAGTCCAACACAAACCATCGCTCAATTGAAGAGATATGGATTTAGATAAATAGAAGAGAAATCTTTAATTAAGGAGAAAGACTATGGCTCTATGGGGCGTTTCAACAACAGATGAGTCCAAACCAAAGTGGCTCACTGCTGAACAAAAGAAGACCGTTTTCGCAACGGACAGAGGTTGGGTTCAACTGAATGGCAAAGGACTTGAAGAAGTTATTTGTGCAATCGGTGGACTTGCCGGTACAAGTGCTATTACTGGTATTGGTGCTGCTACAATCACTTCAATGGACTTTGTAACTACATCGTTCAGTGAGGCTGATGGTGGTAACATTGATATTCGTGTAATATTTAACGAGAGAGTAACAGTAGATACTTCTGGTGGTACACCAACTATTACTGTAACAAACGATCAGGCTGGTTCTGGAACTGATGCAACATTCACTGCTGCATATCAGGCTGGTTCATCAACCAACCGTTTGACATTCAGAAAAACATATGCTGCTGCTAATGGTGGTGTTGCAGAGGATGAC
>Ga0255766_10003188_pt1 | contig 14349 bp, 12 predicted proteins | sample 071ome_23_FD_179966 | JGI IMG/M metagenome (GOLD analysis project Ga0255766, IMG submission 179966) | Coastal salt marsh microbial communities from the Groves Creek Marsh, Skidaway Island, Georgia - 071403BT metaG (version 2) | ecosystem: Environmental > Aquatic > Marine > Intertidal zone >... | reverse complement strand
AGATAACCCCCGTAGACTCCTGACCGACCCGTGGATCGAAACTCCGCGTCTTTTACATGAAAGGCTTTAATGCGCTCGTGATAAAGATCAATAAACGCCAAGTAATCCATCTGCTGGAGCAAAAAGTGACTGGGGTCGTACAGGATGTTAGCGCGCGGGTGATTATCCACGACCGACAGGAAACGCTCAAAGGTCGCACCATCGTGCAGATCTTCACCCGGATGCAGCTCAAAGCACACATCCACCTCAGCCGCATCGAATGCGTCAAGGACGGGTAACCACAACTCTCCGAGCTCCTTAAACCCCTCCTCAACCAGCGACTCCGGTCGCTGTGGCCAGGGATAAAAGCGATGCCACAATAACGCGCCAGAAAAAGTGGCATGCGCGGTCAAACCCAGATTGGCGCTGGCCTTTGCCGCCATGATCAATTGTTTTCTTGCCCACTCTCGCTGCGCTGCGGCGTCCCCTTTTAGTGACGCTGGCGCGAGTGCATCGAGCGAGGACGTATCGGCAGCGCGAGCCGCCACCAACTGCCCCTGCAGATGGGTTGAGAGCTCAGTAATTTCTAGCCCAGCAGCCCTACAACTCTCCAGAATCTCTTCGCAGTAAGCTTGACTCGCGCTGGCCTTCTCCAGATCGAACAACCGTGCATCCCAAGTCGGCAACTGGATGCCCTTGTAGCCCAAATTGGCGGCCCACTCGCACTGCTCTGCCAACGTTACTTGTTGGTCAGATGGAGGTAGAAATTGAGCCAGAAAAATTGCCGGCCCTTTGATTCCTGACATGTCCCCCTTCCCGAGCCACTCGACTCATCTTCTGTTTTAAGGCTGCTAGTTATTGATCAACGCGCGGCAAAGTGTAACGGGTTACATTTTGACTGTCCACAGTGCAATACGCGCTCGTTATTAAGCTCCCAAGGGTTAGCCCAATGGCACCCAAACTTGCCCAGACGCCTGCGAGGCCAACACTGCGGTGATAAAACGCATACCCCGAACTCCCGCCTGCACGCCAGGCACAGCATCTGAGGGCCCAGTTCCATCAAGAGCCTGCGCAACGCCGCCATAAATATTGGCCATGGCCCCATACATCCCCTCCGGATGCCCCTGCGGCAAACGCGATGCGGCACGGGTTTCGGCGTGTAAATAAGCCTGGCCGGCCGTCAGCGTTTGCTCGGGAGCATCCTCTGGGAGGAACGTCAAACTGTCCGGCGACCGATGCGACCACTTCAAAGCGCCCTTTTGTCCGTATAGTGCTAGGGATACGTCGTTCTCTTCTCCGGTGGCAATTTGACTCGCGCAAATGACACCTTTGCTGCCGTTGCTGGCTCGAACCAAAATACTCGCGTCGACATCCAACCCGTTATCTGCGGTCAGGGTGTGCGTTTCGGCGAGCACCTGATCAATGGTCAAGCCGCTGACATACTCGAACAGATTGAAGGCGTGAACACCAATGTCCGCTGTGCAACAACTGAGCCCGACCACCCTGGGATCGAGTCGCCACACAGGTCCGCGATTACTACTCTCTCGCAAAACGGGATTGAGCCAGTCTTGATAGTAGCGGCTATCGATCTTCCGAATTTCCCCAATCATCCCGTCACGAACCATGGCCCGCATCTGCCTGATCATGGGGTAACCTGTATAAGTATGAGCTAAAGCAAATACCACACCCTGCTTCAGCACTGTCGCGGCCAGTGCCTCGGCTTCTTCTACCGACATGGTCATCGGTTTTTCGCAGATCACGTGAAAGCCTGCCTCAACGAGCGCTTTCGACATTGGGAAATGATGCACGTTGGGCGTCACAACAGAAACGACCTGCATGCGCTGCTCTAATGGCAAGCGCAGCTCCTGAGAGATCAACGTCTCGACGGTGTCATAGAGCCGCTGCGATTCGAGCCGAAGCTGCCTGCCAAACTGCTGCGTCACGCTGAAGTCAGAGCTGAATGCACCTCCAACGAGCTGAAAGCTACCCGCAATTCTCGCCGCAATGCGATGCGTCTCACCAATGAGCGATCCGGGTCCTCCGCCCAGCATCCCCAGCCGATAAACAGGTGATTCGCTCATTGCGAGACGACCACGCCTCGATCGGCTTGCAGACGATCTTTAAAGGCCAGCAGAAACAGCACACTCACGCCGGTTGCAAACAACGCTGGGAAAAGCCAAATACTTTGCCATTTTTGCAAGGTATCTCCACCATAGTGATCGGCGACATAACCCGCCAAGATAAATCCAATTAACATTCCCACTCCGTAGGTTGCGAGTGTGATCAGCCCCTGCACTGAACTGCGGTGATGCTCCCCGGCTTTGGAGTCCGTATAGATTTGCCCTGCCACAAAAAAGAAGTCGTAACAGACGCCATGGAGTGCGATACCCAGAATCAACATTGCCAAGCGCCCATCTGCGTCGCCAAAAGCGAACAAAAGATATCTGACCACCCAAGCCAACATGCCAATTAGCAATGTGAATTTGATTCCGAAGCGCCCAAGAAAAAAGGGCAACAACAGCATAAAACCCACCTCAGAGACCTGCCCCAATGTCATTTTACCGGTGGCATTTTCCACCCCCAGCTCGAGCAGAAAGGGACTCGCGTGCTGGTAGTAAAACGCCAGCGGAATGCAAATCAGGATTGACAGCACGAAAAAGAGTGCGAAATTCCAGTCTTTAAAAAGACCGATAGCGTCGAGCCCTAGCATCTCGCCCAACGACTTAGCGGTGCCGGAGGGAACGGGCGGCGTAGGTGGCAGAAAAAGACTGAAAACGCTCAGCAACAGGGAGCTCGCCGCCCCGAGCAAGAACGTATTGCGCAATGCCCCCGACGCGACGCCAGCAGCGCTGTCCCAAGAAAAAACATAGCTGATGGCAAGGCCTGCGGCTATCCACCCGACCGTCCCCCAAACTCTGATTTTTGAGAATTGACCTGCGGTGTCGGTAAGTTGACGGAACGAGATGGAATTGACCAACGCGAGAGTTGGCATGTAGCAAACCATATAGAGTAGTAACACCGGATAAAAATCTATGAAAGCCGTTGCGCGATAGAGCCAGTACATCAAAATGGCTCCTGACAAATGCAATGCCGCCAGCACTTTCTGTGCGCTGAAGTATCTATCAGCGACAAGCCCGATGAAGAAGGGAGCGATAATTGCACCCCACGATTGGGTGGAGAAGGCCGCACCAATTTGCATTCCGTTTGCAGTTAAGGCGCCACCCAAATATGCACCTAGGGTCACAAACCAACTGCCCCAGATGAAAAACTGAAGAAACATCATCGCGCTCAACTTCAGGTATACCTTGCGCGCTGTCGTATCCATGCCACACCCCGTGGTTGTTATTGTTTATAGCTCTAACGTTGTGGTTAACTTAAGCACTGTAACCGGTTACAGTTATGCTGTCCACGGTTTTACAGTAGACGGTACACCGCCTAAAAAAGAGATAGTATGCGAGCTATGCGGGACTGATAGCGCACCTCGCGCAAATCACACCTGACCTCAGGGGAAAGTAGCTGTATGTCATCGATCCGTGATGTCGCCCAAAAAGCGAGAGTGTCCGTCGCTACGGTGTCGCGTTACCTGAATGACCCAGAAAAGGTTGCTCAAAAAAGCGCCGAGGCAGTTGAACAAGCCATACGGCAACTCAACTACAAACCCAATCTGCTTGCTCGTAATTTTTTTAAATCACGTTCTTACTCCATCCTGGTGTTGGTCCCGAATATAGCTAATCCCTTTTTTTCAAGAGTCATCAGAGGGATCGAGGACATCGGTCAGCAGAAAGGTTATGCCGTGCTACTTGGCGATACGCGCTTTTCACTGGAGCGCGAAGCTGAGTATTTTCAGCGAGTAGAAACCCGACAAGCAGAAGGCGTTATACAGCTCTCTCCAAACTTTCCTGGTGACATCAGCGCGTACACGCCCAGCACGCCATTTGTAAATGCTTGTGAATGCCTTCCCGAAGCGCCTTATCCCACGGTCAACATCGACAATGCTGACGCCGCAAAAACAGTTACAGACTACCTTATCTCCATTGGTCACCGCCGTGTTGGCTGCCTATTGGGTCCGGACGGACCAACCATGCACAGTCCCATCACACGAGACCGTTTGCAGGGATACCAGCAGGCCCTTAGTGACGCGAACATTCCGTTGGAAGAGCAATATTTAATACCGGGCGACTTTTCTTTGCAGTCCGGGCGTGACGCCGTCAATCTTTTTTTGAAGTGCTCTCCGCGTCCAACCGCCATATTCTGTATGAACGACGAAATGGCTTTTGGACTAGTTCAAGGGCTGAAAAGCCAAGGCATTAGAGTTCCCGAGGACATGTCGGTTGCGGGCTTCGACGATATCGAGTTCGCACAATATTGCGACCCCGCCCTCACTACTATCTCGCAGCCCGCGGAAGATATTGGCCGCACTGCAATGAAGACCTTAATCAATATTCTGGAAGGTAGTGCTGACGCAGGACAGCGTCACGTTCTTCCAACGCAGCTCATCGTCAGAGACAGCACCGCGGCGCCCAGAACCTAGCGAGACGCATCCTTACCAAGTGACCACCGTCTCATCCCTGCACATCACGGTGGTGCCAATTGGCTTTGACCTAGGCCTCGTTCGAGAGCGGCGTCAAAGTGCCGAAGCAAGGCCTGCAGTCCCAATAGTCACAGGCATTGGGCAACGATAACGGCGCCACTGTAACTTGCGCGTGCTGCGGGTAGCAGGACGGCTGAGAAATCTCCTCAAGTGATCGTTACACAGTCCTTGATCAGGCCTAGCGATGACGCTACTTTTAATGCGTCCACGCGTGTCTTGGTGCGGCCAATCGGCCTTGACATGGTAGAGGTCGCCAGTTCGAATCTGGCTGGTCCTACCAAATACGACAGACCCGGCCTTGTGCCGGGTTTTTCGTATTTGGCCTAGCGCTAGCTGGGGGTTCGAACTGGAGGTTCGAACAAATGCGACCCTAGGAGCATTTGACACCGAGCGCCCGTGGCGCGAAGCCCACAGGGACGAAACAGGCCTGAGCCTGTTTCGGGTAATCCGCCTGGTCCTACCCAACCTGGGTGACTGTTTGGTGGACCAGTTCTCCGCCGATGTCCAGAACATGGGGGGTGGCCGCTGGGATACCTCGACTCTGATCCAGCGGCTGCGTCGCCTCTAGGAACAAAGACGTCCCGCGAATTCAGAGTAGGTTGCGCGCCGCCGGGGCGCCCTGCTCCCTCAGGCTCAGCAGTACACCGTCGCGCAGGACAATAACCGGTCCTGCAAACTGGTCTTCAACACCGCGTAAGAACGGCCCCTCCAGAAACTTTTTCGGGAGTGGTGGAATCATATGGGTAAAAGCCAGAGCCTGTGCCCCGGCTGAGTGGGCGACCGTAGCCGCCTCCACAGGGGTCGCGTGATAGGAAGGAACATCATGCATGACCGTGGTCAGCACGTGTTGTCCGTCAGACCGAGCTGCAGCCTCGATCTCTGCGAGCATGTCAGCGTTGGTCGCCTCGTGAACAAGTAAATTGGTATCCCGAGCGGCACGCGCAAGATTGTCCGACATCTCGGTATCACCGCTAATGACAACACTCATACCCGCGTGCTCAATCCGGTAGCCAACCGCGGAATCTACCGGTCCGTGAGGTACACGGAAGGCCCGAACAACCGTTGTATCATCGCGATAGACCTCGGTCAGAATACCGTCTTCAGGGACATCGAAAGGGTCTGCTACCAACTCAAAAACATGCGGTGACACCGACAACGACGTGTGGTGTGCAATGCGGTACCGATGATCCTGGCCAAACGCCAGATTAAACCCTGCCGCGATCTGCTCGACACCGGCTGGTCCTATCAGGCGCATAGACGTATCGATCTGATCGCCAAGATTTCGTTGAAGAGCAAGGCTTCCGAGACCCGCGATGTGATCCGAGTGAAAGTGGGTCAGGAATACGGCCGCTATGCGCCCAGGACGAAGTCCCATGCTTGCCAAGGTCTTTGGTGCGCCCTCGCCGACATCAAACACCAACAGCTTTCCACCCGCGATGACCGCCGTACATGCCCCCGCCATGGTCAGATCCGGCAGAGGAGTTCCACTGCCGCAGGAGGCAACATGGAGCCCCTCAGATAGCTCGCTGACAATATCCGATGTGATCTGGGCGTAGACCGCACGCTTGAAAAGCATAACGGCGAACGTATCGCGTCCCAGAAACAAGGCCAGCGCCAGGGCGGGGACTGTCAGCCACACGAGGCGCCTCACGCTGGAACCGCGGGCATCACCGCACCTGCTGCTTCGCCAAAACCAATTGACCGAAAACCCTCGCGCTCGCAGCCACCGCGCAGCGTGAGTACGTCACCGTCCGCCAGCGAGGTCCGGGTTGATCCGTCTTCAAGCACTACCGGTGTTTGCCCCATCTTACCCAACTCTAGCAACGCACCCGCCTCCCCATCCGTCGGTCCACTGATGGTACCGGTGCCAAGAAGATCACCCGTATTCAACGGACAGCCGTTGGAAGTGTGGTGCGCGACCAACTGAGCCGGGTTCCAGTACGAAGACGAGTAGTTGGCGCGGGACAACCGCTGCAGCGATCCCAGCGCCGGCTTGATATGGGCCTCGACGTTAATACTGACGTGCCCGGACCTATCGTTTGCCGTCGACCTCAGATGCGGCAACGGCGGGGGGTCACCCTCAAACCGCTTGAACGCTGGCACTCGAAATGGCGCCAGTGCCTCCATGGTCACGATCCAGGGCGAGATCGTAGTTGCGAAGCTTTTGGCGAGGAAGGGTCCCAGTGGTTGATACTCCCATGCCTGAATGTCCCGCGCGGACCAATCGTTGAGCAGGACAACGCCGAACAGATGATCCTCTGCCTGGTCGATGGCAACCGTATCACCAAACCCCGTGCCGGGGCCGATGACAAAGCCAAGTTCTGTTTCAAAATCCACGAAGCGAGACGGCGCGAACGTCGGCTGGCTGCTATCCGGCGTCATGATCTGACCCCAGGGCCGACGCACTGCAGTGCCCGATAACACGATGGATGATGCACGGCCGTGATACGCGATAGGCATCCATTTGAAGTTCGGCGTCAAAGGGTCGTCAGGACGAAACAACTTGCCCGCGTTGTAAGCATGGAAATAAGAGGTAAAGAAGTCGGTGAAGTCCCGGGAGAGCACCGGGAGTCCAAGCTCCACCTGGTCCAGCGGTGTCAGGAAGCGCTCAACCTGAGAACGACGACTGGTATCTGATAGAGCCTGACTGAGATCAGACCGCAGTTGACGCCAGGTCGTGCGGCCAGACGCAGCGAGTTCATTCAGGTTTTCAGTGTAGACAGCGTCGACAGCGGCAAGATCAAGAATGTGATCGCCAATGGCGGTACAAGCGCGGAAGGCATCATTGCTCCCCGCTATGCGGTACATCCCAAGCGGGAGATTTTGAATCGGGAAGTCTGTCTTGACGCGATTCGCGGGCTCAAACCAACTCTCCAAATCAATAGCGTGGGTATGATCGACCTCAGTCATCGCGTCGCTCCAATGATTCGCCATACCGGGTACCCCCGAGATTCGGATCCGGTTTTTTTGAGTAGCGGTTCAACCAGAAGCGCTGGAACAATCCGCGAGGACCGACATCGAGTGGCGGGTACATCATCTGGGTCGGGAACACTGTTGCGCGTGTGAATACAGGGCGCGGATTTGAAAGTTCCCGAAAGCCCTCGACACCGTGGTAAGAACCAAAACCCGAATTGCCCACGCCGCCAAACGGCACGGCCGCATTGACTACATGCCATCCCCAGTCGTTGATTGTCACACCACCGGAACGAGTCTCCGCCAGAACACGATCTCGCGATGCTGAGTCGGTACTGAACAGGTAAAGCGCCAACGGACAGGGCTGATCACCCACATAAGCTATGGCTTCAGCAAAATCCCGGTAGCTCAGCACCGGCAGAATGGGGCCGAAAACCTCCTCCTGGGCTATCTGCATGTCAGGAGTGACACCGGTAACGATGTGCAGTGGCACTCGATTGCCTGATTCCCAGGGTGCGCAGGGAATGACAGTGGCACCTTTTTCCCTGGCGTCATCGAGCATCGCCCGAATACGTTGGGTGTGGCGGTCGTTGATCAGACTGCAGTACTCCTCCCGACCTTCGGTTCCGTCGGGGAAGAATCGTTGAAAAGATGCTTTCACCTGCGCCACAAACTGGGCGACCTTCGCCTCAGGCACCAGGACATAGTCGGGTGCGACGCAGATCTGGCCGGACATAGCAGCTTTGCCATGAGTGATGCGCAGTGCTGCGTCATCAACATCGTAATCCGGTGCAACAATCGCGGGCGACTTACCACCCAGCTCAAGGGTCACCGGAACAAGATTTTGCGCTGCCGCGGCCATGACGATTCGGCCCACTCGTGGGCTACCCGTAAAGATCAGGTGATCGAAGGGCAGCGCGGTGAATGCCGCCGGATCCGACAGTTCATCGCCAAACACCGCGACTTCCTCCTCCGAAAAAATCTCGGACAGCAACTGTTTGATCACCGCGTTTGCCAGTGGGGTATCTTCGGGTAGTTTGATCATGGCGCGGTTGCCAGCAGCCAGAGCGGTGACCAGTGGACCGATGGACAGATAAAGTGGCATGTTCCAGGGCGCTACGATTCCGACGACACCTTTCGGCTGGTAGGTCACCTTCAGCGAATTCGGCCCTGCAAAGAGGGCCTGCGGACTGCGGCGTTCAGGCTTCATCCACTTTTTGATATGGCGGCGCGCGTGATCAAGAACCCAAAGGGTTCCGATGACTTCGATCAAACGGCTTTCGAAATGGGGTCTTCCGCCAAAGTCTGCACTCACCGCGTCAGCGAAAACATCCTGATAACGCTCCAGTTGAGTTCGCAGAGCGCGCAATTTTCCAATACGCTCTGCCACAGTGCTCGGTGCAGATCGAGCTGCAAGCCTTTGCTGCGCCAAGATTTCAGTCAAGCGATTCATGCGCGTCCTCCTCGGCAATCTCGGTTGAGAACTGTCGCTCCTTCGCGGCCAGCTGCGCAGAAACCATCGCGATCATCTGGGCCGTGAAGTTGCCAACGAGGCTACCGTCAGCGTTCATGGTTTTTATTTCTGCCTCGTTAAAACCTAATTCCTGACAGATCGCTTCGTTCTGCTCACCCTGCTCCGAAGGTGCTCCGACCGCCGGAAGTTCAGCGCCGGAAAACTTCCATGGACGACCGGGAAGCCGATACTCACCCCCCCGCCGATCTGGCACCCGGAAAGTGGCGCCCCAGTAATCGGCCCACTCGCTATCCGCAAGCTGCTCCATAGTGCGGACTTCACCAATGGCGATTTTCGCTTCATCAAACTGAGCGTCCAGCGTGGCCATATCAGGGAATGTCCAGATCCATCGCTGCACAACATCTTTCAGTTCCTCGAGGTTCGCCCGCCTCAATGCCGAACTACGAAAGCGCAGATCGTCCATCAAGTCGGGGCGGCGCATGGCGGCCACAAACCAAGTGAATGTGATGGTGTTCACCAGGCTAATAGCACTCATAAACTGCTCACCGTTGGGGCCGGTGAAGAACGAGCCGTCGGTGGCGCCGAGAATGGCCGGATCATCACCCGCATCAAGTCCATTCAGGTCCATGTGCGCATGCTCGTTAATCGTCATCAATGTAGCGGCCATCGACACATCGATGTGTTGCCCCTTACCTGTGCGCGCTCGCTGCTGCAGCGCTGCGAGTACCGCAATCGTGGCTTGAAGTCCCGCATAAACATCGGCATGGCTTAGCGCATCTGTTTGTGGGACTTTTAGGTTGTCGCCAAAGTGGCGGAAACTGTGGTGGGTAAACCCTGTCTCCGCTTGCACAGTCGGCGCATAGGCCATTCGACCGCGCCACGGCCCACCCTGGCCGTAGCCCGAAATAGACACATAGATCAGTCGCGGATTGCGGTCCTTCAGACTCTCGTAATCAAAGCCAAATGACGCGAGCGTGCCGGGCCGGAAGTTCTCCACCAGAATATCGGCCTGGTCTATTAGACGATGGGCGATCTCCTTAGCGTCAGGTTTGTTGAGATCAATAGAAATGTTCCGTTTACCCGCGTTCTGCTGGGCGTAATAACCCGTCACACCGTTAGGATTGATGGGTGCGGCAAGGCGAGACACATCGCCCCGGGGTGGTTCAATCTTGATGACGTCTGCGCCGAGATCCTGCAGTGTCTTGCCACAGAGCGGTCCGGCAAGGACCCGGGAGAAGTCAACAACGTTGATACCTTCAAGCGGTGAGGTCATGGCTTACTTCCCCGTGAATTCAGCGAGGCCTGGGCCCCTTGTCATAAGGCTTTCAAGCCCTATTTTTAGATCTTCAGAAGCCCACAACGGCAATTGCATTTGCTCCATAGCCTCGTCGGCCGCCTCGACGCCATGCGCAGCCGCGAGGTTAGCGAGCTGCTTGGTGATGGTATGTGCCAGTGTGGGTCCGTTACCCAGCTCCTGGGCAATAACCATTGCGGCTTCGTCTAGCTTTTCGTCGTCAACCACGCGGTTGATAATGTTCCATCGCTCAAGGGTCTCTGCATCATAGCGACGCCCCAGCATCGATATTTCTTTTGCACGCGCGACCCCGGCCCGCTGAACTTGACGCTGAATCGCACCCATTAGGGGATTGATGCCGATGGTAGCCTCCACCGAGCCAATTTTTGCCGAGCGCGCTGCAATCACGAAGTCACACGCAAGCGCCATCTCGAAGCCACCGCCCACACACACGCCCTGAACGGCTGCCACAATAGGGAGAGGAAAGCTTTCTAGTTCACGGAGAAAGGCAAGCGGCGATACGGATAACTTGCCGTCGGGGCCCACTGCATCAACAAACAATGAGGTGTCTGCACCTGCCGAAAAGTGGCGCAGACCACTCTTTAGCAACACGGCGCGGGCGCCTCCATTCTGCGCCTCAAGCAGTGCTCGCCGCATACCGGCCATCAGGTCGAGCCCAAGCAAATTATGGGGGGCAAAGGCCATTGTCAGGATCGCCACCGGACCCTCTCGGGTTACGGTGACACATTGGTTATCAGCCACAGCAATCTCTCCCTAGCCAAATGGGCTACTTTTCACGAGTTCCCAAATTAACCAACCCGCCTAGGAAGAATCAGGTGATATAGTGCCAAATTTGAGGTGAAATGATGCCAGCCCCACCCAGTAAGCCTCAGCCCAGCGGTTACGGCTTAAAAGCCTTGTTTGATGAGTTGGCTGACCAGGGTGTCAGTCAGCGAGCGGTTCTCAGAGCAGCGAAATTACGATCGCTTACGGGAACGCTATCGCAGGCCCAGCGACTGGCCATTTTGCGTGCTGCTAAGGAGCACAGCACGCACAGACTTACCGCCCTTAAGGCAGGGCAAAGACAACGTGTCCATCACTTTGGCGTCTATGGTTTCGCGCTGGCGACCAGCCCCACTTTCTATGACGCCTTTATGTTCGGTCGCCAGCACCTCGAGCTCGCAGGTGCGGTCCTGCAGATTTCATTCCACACCAATAGCCGCGTAGGCATTCTTCGCAGTGAAAATCCCGCCACGCTTGGCAGCTTGCTGCCGTTTGCAGCGGAGTTCTGGCGCAGTTCGATGACTACCCTGCTGAGCGAGATCTTGGGAAAGCCCTTTCCATCGGTGCTAATGCGCTTTCCTTTCCCAGCACCCGCCTATGCCATCGATTATCGATCACAGTTTAATTGCCCCATTGAGTTCGATAGCCCGACCATGGAGTGGCACTTCGACGCCAACATTCTTCGGGAGCCTTGTGCCAGCGCCAGCAGCGTGACCGCGACAATCTGTCAGGAATTCTGTGAGACCATGATCGAGAAGGCAGGTGGCAGTTCGCCGTTGCAACGCGACCTAAGGGCTTTCATTCTCGGCAATACAGGGCGCAGAACCACCGCGGAGGATGCGGCAGGTGCGGTGGGCCTTGCCAAGCGCACGCTTTTCCGCCGCTTGAAAAGCGAGGGCATCAGCTTTCAAGCATTGCTTGATCAGACACGGTCTTCCCTTGCTCGCGAGTATTTGGAGAGCACTGCGCTAGGAACCGCCGAGATTGCGGACCGCTGTGGCTACGGCGATGAAGCGAACTTCCGAAAGGCGTTTCAGCGCTGGCACGGAATAAGCGCCAGCCAATGGCGCTTAAAACAAACACAAACGCGGCGTGAAAAACGGCCATTGCACGAGTACAGCCTTGAGCACTAAGGCCTCACGGAGAGTTCAATCAATGAAGATTTCGCTGGATATCGAGCGCGATTTATTGATTGAGTTTTTCAATCAACACCTCCGCAACGGCTAGGAGTACTGGGTCAGCTTTTTCTCGAGCTGCGCGAACAAATCATCCACGGAGGATGTACCCCGCTCCACTCCCTCTGCATCAAATTGCCATAGCATGCCGTCGAGATCTGGATTGGCAAAATAAACGATGCCATGGCGCACAGGATTGGTAGCCCGCTGACTCAAGACACGGTGCCGAACGGCAGCCACTGCTCGATCTGAGTACGCCGTGATGAAGTTCAGTGCCTCGCCAAAGTTGATGATGAGATAGCCGGGCTGCACCGGCACGTCCTCAAACTTGCCATCTATCTCAATTTGCAAACCCGGGGCACTGGCATCGAGGATAGTGACAAACCCGTAGTCGATGTGCGGGCGTAAGCCCAGGTCAGGGGTGCGGGTATCGTAGTGAACGAAATTCAGGAACGCGTCACCACCACCCGAGGCATAACCACCCGAAGCGCGATCCCACAGCGGCTCGGGAATACGCGACTGGCGCAAAACCTCGCGCATGATGGCGACCCCCAACTCGTCAAGCTCTCGCCCAAAGGCCGCAACGTGTGCCGGGTAATGCTGATCCCAGCGCTCGCGGCGCAGCGCCAGCTTGGTTTGTTGGTTATTCTCCAAAGCAATAAACCCTTCCAGCTCGCCGTATTGGGGAACTTGTCGGTAGGGGCAATCGGCTGCGATGAGCTCAGACCCAAATCTACGGGCGTCCTCCACATCAAGATGCTCGGGTACTTTGAGATAAAAGATGCCGAGCTCCCACGCACGATCAAGATCTTCTGGACTGCAAAAACTTAGCCGCTGTTCGCTGGAAGACGCGTGGCGCGCTATCGAAGCGAGTGGGATAGCTTGGCTAAGCGCATCCGTTTGATAGCTAGCTTTCGTCACGGTCAAGCCCTGAACAAAATCCCCCGACAGAGTACCGTCTCCAGCGATTCACTGGCCAGCGCATTCACTCAGCGACATGCCCATTCAGATCAGAACATTCTCTGCCCACCGCTACGCCGATGCGCAACCGGTAGCACTTAGGCCCCCGCAATGAGATCCAGCGACGGGTTTTAATAATGTCGTCGTATCATTATCAACGCGCACTGCCTGTGAGCGTTTTTATGCGGAGATACACCATGACTACGATCCGAATACTATTACCCGTACTCAGTGCTGTTATTGCATTCACTCAACCAGCCCTTGGGCAGCCAGGCGGTCCTCATCCCCATGGCCATGACGGAAAAAAGCCCTCACCAGAAAAAATGGCGGGCAAATTAGACAGTGACGGCGACGGCCTCATCAGTTTTGAAGAATTCCAAATGCCCGATAAGCGCCGAAGAGGCGACAGACTTGCCGAGGCCGACGCAGACGGAGATGGCAATATCAGTCGAGCCGAAATGGAAGCTCAAATGGATAGTCACCTTGAAGCCATGCGAGCGAGGGCGGAAGCGCGATTTACGCAAGCGGACCTGAATAACGACGGTTTCATTACGACTGAGGAGCGCAAACAGGTCGCTTTTGAGATGCTCGATACCAACGGCGATGGTTATCTTGCGCCCGAGGAATTGGCCGCCGCGCAAAAGCGCGATAGACGTCCACGGGATTAACACGACCGCAAAAAGCATGGATGATCGGGCGCTAATGGAGAGGATCTCGCAGGGCGATCACGCAGCTTTTTCTACCTTGGTCAAACAGCACGCGCCCGCGCTCGACCGATTTGCGGTGAGACTCCTATTGCAGCATCAGCAAGCCGAAGAAGTCGTTCAAGAAACGTTTATGCGCGTTTGGCAGAGAGCGGGGGATTACGACGCTAAAAGAGCTCGACTTTCTACCTGGCTGCATCAGATTGCCCATAATCTCTGCATCGACATCCTGCGTCGGCGAAAGCGCGAGTTACCACTCGTCAATGATGTCGAGGATGTGCTGATTTCGCCAGACGCTACCGAGAGTCCAACCACCGCGCGCGAAGCCCAAGACCAAGTCGCCGCCGCTATCGCGAAACTCAACGAACATCATCGCACCGCCTTGGTACTCACCTATTACCAGGGCTTATCCAACCGTGAAGTTGCTCAGATCATGGACCTGTCGGTACGTGCACTCGAGTCACTGTTGGTGCGTG
>Ga0255766_10003154_pt1 | contig 14450 bp, 10 predicted proteins | sample 071ome_23_FD_179966 | JGI IMG/M metagenome (GOLD analysis project Ga0255766, IMG submission 179966) | Coastal salt marsh microbial communities from the Groves Creek Marsh, Skidaway Island, Georgia - 071403BT metaG (version 2) | ecosystem: Environmental > Aquatic > Marine > Intertidal zone >... | reverse complement strand
GTATAACTCAATTATAAGATCTACAATTGATAATTTAATGGTTGCAATTTCTAGACCTACACATACTCTCATTCTCCTTGATCGGAAATTAGACACCGAATACTCATCTAGATTCAATAAAAATTCGAATGATTTAATCAATAAAGTTTTAGAGCTTTATGAAAATGCCGGAATAAAAATAGAAGAAAACACTATCAATGTTTATAAAAATAGCCATGACCTACTAGCTTCACTCGAACTATTTGTAGATAGAGAGGAATATATTAGAACTAAATTATCTCAGATTCAAAATGGCTTATTAGATAATCCATTAGCCGTGAACGATAGTTTAAAGCTTTTATTTGAAGAAGCAAAACAGCAAAAACAAGATGGAAATATAGATGAAGAGTTGTTTAACGAATTAGTTGATTTAACGATAAGACATACAATTTCATTAGTAAGTAGTCAGGTATTAGATAGTTCAAAAATAGTTAGTCTTAATAATTATTTCAAAGACGTATTAGAAATTAAGTATCCAGATGGGAGATTTTATAATGGTGAAACAAGCAAAAGAAGTAGTAATCAAAAACAAATGTATGATGTATTTGCTGAAATTTTTACATACCTTTGTGCCGAAAATTCAAGTTTTAAATTTACATTAAATTTAATAAATAAAACAATAAAAAATTATGACAATTTGTCTATAGTTTTAAATTCAGCAATTCTCTTAATTGATAAAATGCTTTTAGATTGGCATAGATCTTTGATAAGTCAAAATGTAAGAACTATTGAAAATCTTGATCAGGTTATTAAAGTCTCCCAAAAATTAAGTAAAAAATTATTAAAAAATGATATTGAAAAGATTAAAGACTTTAATAATCAAACCTATAAAACACTTGTATTTTGGTCAGAGTCTTCGGAGAAAAATAAAGAGTATGAAATATCTTTATACATTAATAAACACCTCAAAAAACATGCGAGTGTTGTGAGAATTTATAAAAAATCTCTTCAGCATGATAAAGCAGAAAGCTATATTAGTTCTTTAAGTCCGGAAGTTGCAGAAAAGGTAAGAAGTGAAGAGGTTTTAATACTAAATAACATTGAAAAAGATTTAATGAAATATTTACAAAAAGAGAAGTTGTACTCTGAGGAAGTGAAGCATATAGAAGATATTTTGAATTCATATCGAAAAGCTAGTTAATTAAAAATTATTCGATATATTATAAAATATATAATATAATTACATAATGGAAAATCTTAAATCAAAACCAGTAAATAACTTTAATTATTTCAGGCCTTTTTTAACAGTTGATGGAGTTGTATTTTCAATGATTGAAAATGAACTCAATGTTTTACTTATTAAAAGAGCTGCAGTAGATAGAGAAAAAAACAAAAGACCATTTTATGGATACTGGGCATTACCAGGTGGTTTTATGAAATCTGAAGAAACAACAAGTGCAGCTTTATCTCGAGAACTATTAGAAGAAGCTGGTCTAGATTTAACAAAAAAAAATATTACTCCTTACCAACTAAATGTATATTCAAACCCATATCGAGATAGATATAATTTTGATGATAAAAAATATCCTGGAAAAAATAGTCAGGTAATATCAAATGCATTTTTGACCATACTTCCAAGAAGTTACAATCCTATTTCAGGTACCGATGCATCAGATGCTAAATTTTTTAGAGTAAAAGATGTGCTTAATAAAAAAATTGAAAAAAAAGTTTTAGCTTTTGATCACAACCAGATGCTTAATGATGCTGTAGTTTTTTTACAAGATAAATTAACTTATTCAACAATAGCATTGGATTTTTGCGACAAGCACTTTACAATAGCTGATATACGCTATGTATATCAATCAGTATGGTCTCTAAATGACAACAACATAAAAGTTGAATTAGGAAATTTTCAAAATAAAATCCTTAAACAAAAAGATGAAAATGGTAGACCCATTATTGCTCCTCTTCCAGATAACGAACAAAAACTTAGAAAACAGGTAGGAAAAGGAGCACCTGCTAAACTATTTAAGAAAAATTCAACATCTAAGAACTTTTCTTACACTATGCAACCAACTAAGAAAAGATAGTTATTCAGACAATGAGTGATTGCTTCATCTCTTCAGCGTCAAGAGACCATTTTATTAGCAATAGCTTATATCTTCATTTAAAGAACAAACAAGTTAATGTTTGGTCAAGCCAGCAGAACAAAATAGCACCTGGAACCATTGATTTTCCAAATATAATTAAAAAACAGATTAATAATTCATTTGGGTCTGTTTTATTAGTTTCTCAAGCTTATCTTGATAGTGAGTTCATTGTTAATGAAGAGTTACCAAAAATATTTGAAATGAAAAATAAAAATAAAGACTATTTTATTTTTCCAGTTCTGGTTGAAAAAAATTTAGATTTTAAAAATTTTCCTGATTTAGATATTTCAAATATGATGTATGTTAACTCCTCAACAAATGCACTTTTAGGACTTGAATATTCTGCATCGGAAGTAGTTTTTGATAATATTTTTTTTAATATAAGAAGTTTTAATCCAAAGCTGGTTGAAGAGACTATTAAACAAGTTCAGAAAAAAGAAAAAGATTTAAAAAAACTTCTCGATAATCAAATTATTAATAAAGCTAATAAAGTTTTCGAAAATAATACTTGGGCTGATCAAATAAAAATTGAATTTAATTCAAAATTAACTGGTTTAGAAAAATCATTCAGTCTTCTTGACTCTACTTTAAAAGATTGGTACCTCACAGTAGAGAATCTTGAAAACGTAATAAGAATGGAAAAAAATGTTCAAAATAGATTATTGAAATTTTCAAAGTTAAAAAAAGAATCAAATGAATTAAAGGAAATGCAATTAAATTTAGAGCTTCATTCACTAAAAAAAGAAAAGCTTGAACTAAAACAACGTGCATTAAATGATATAGGAAATATAGAAAAACTTTTTAGTGTAACAAATAATGATTTATCAATATTCAACAGAATGTTTTCTCATAAAGATTTTAAGTTTGTAAATGAAAATAAATATAATAAATTTGAAGCAAGGTACAAAGATGCATTTCATAATTTTCAACAAAAGAAAAAGGAAATTAGATATTCAAATTATATTTGCTTAAGAAAAGTAAAATATAAAACTCGTAAGTTAGCGACAAACGAATCTGAAAAAATAAATACTAGACACAATACTAAAGTCGAAGCTTATAAATGTTACGATTGCAAGATGTGGCATTTGTCCGTAGAAAAATAATTAAAATTAATTTGACATATTTATTATAAAATCTATAATAAATAGTATGAAATTTGAAAATATTAGTAATAATCTTAATGAAGCAAGACAGTTAGTTCATGGCTTAAGACTTTTTCATGCAGAAATGGAAGAGCCCTTTCCACTACTAAACAATATGTCAGAAAAGCTTTGTGAAATTATTGATAACTTATTTAATGAATTTAATGAAAATAAAGGACCAATCTCTGAAAGACTCCAAAAAAATATTGAAGATCAATTTTTCGGGATTGAAATTTATGCAAATATGAAAAATTGGCAAATAGATTTAATAGAAAATTCAAACTCTCAGATTTTCGATAATAAGTTTAACGAAAAAGAAGATGAATCCACACAGGAGTCAGAATAATGGCAGATATAACAGCTCACTTTACCGTTTATAGAGGTCAAAATAATAGTGATTTAAAACATGTAGCAACGGTTATGAGACAGAGCAATTTTAGAGATGGACTACAACTAGTAAAACAAAATCCATACAACGGAAATATATTTCTTCACCCAAGTGAAGTTAATTCTGTAGTTGAATTTTTAGTTCCTCACAAACCTCTAAATAATCTTGAACTAACACCTATAGTATTACTATTTTTTGTAACAAATATGATTCTCACAAAAGATGAATTTGTTGATTTTCGATCTCTAGTAGAAAATTATTCTAAAGGTACTAACTATAAAACTTCATGGAGAAAAAAATGGGCTACGTTAGAAGAGGAGGAATTCTTTAATGCTATCGAGCCATACTTAACTAAAGTTAAAAAAAGAATAAATCAAAAATCATTTATTAATAAAGAAAATGCAGGATATGGTGGAGATTATTTATTTACAACTTGTTTTTTTACTTCTCCAGTAGACAAGAGAGAGTATTCAATTGTTTCATACAATACAGATATTCTTAATTTCCATAAAACTGATTAGTGGAAAGCATTAAAGGTATGAAATTAAAAATAATTGAAAAAGCAGGAGAGATAAAATAGGATTAAATTATGGCAAAAGTAGATAATATTAAAAAACTAAATTCAGTAGAGGTAAGTAAAACCTCTGTAACAATTACAGATCTTGTCATAAAAGATGAAGACTTTGTTCAGTATGTAGCTAATGCAGACAACAAAGAACAAGCTGTTTTAGAAGTTATTTCTCTTGGCGTTCAAACTCTAAACACTCTTAAAAATTCAATTGAAAAAGATTTTACAAAACAAGTGTTTAAAGAAATGTCTGAAAGCATGGATAAAACATTAGATACTACTCTTACATCTATTAAAGATGAATTCAATCACTTCTTTGATGATGAAGATGGAGCATTCATTAAAGAGTTGAATGACAGTAGTTCTGAATTAAGCCAAAAATTAAAAGATGAGTTTGATAATTTTCTTGATCCAGGAAAAACAGAGTCAGCAATTAGCAAAATCAAAGAAGTTCTTTCAGAAGCAAAAGAGCAATCTAAGCTTTCTTTTGAAGAAGCGCTGAATCCCTCTATAGAGTCATCTAAAATTTATGAATTAAAAACGCAGCTAGTTGACACTTTCAGTAAGAAGATTGATGAAATTTCATCTCAAGTAAATGATTTAACAACTGCACTTGGAATTGAAGACAAAACCAAAGAGTTAAAAGAGAAATCTACTCAAAAAGGTGTTGAGTTTGAAGAAGTCGTTCAAGCGAAGCTTGTTCAAGTATGTCCAAACGATTTTGTGCAAAGAGTTTCTAGTGAACAAGGAACAATTGACTCAGACAAAGGAGACCATGTTATTGAAGTTTCTAATCCCTCTGATGAAAAAGTCAATATTGTAATTGAATCAAAAGCTGGAAGCAATTTCGATAGTACTACAAAAATTAAAACATATATGGATCTAGCAATGAAGAATAGAGATAGTCAGATAGGAATTATGGTTTTTGATAATGTATCTAGATACAAAGAACTTTCATCATCACCATTTTTTATGGTTGATGAGAATAAAATAGCTGTTGTACTAGACAAAGATAATACTGATGACGATACAGCACTTCGAGTAGCATGTGTCTTCGCAAGGCAATTGGCACTTCAAATTTCTACAACCTCAGGCAGCAGAGAAAAAGTTGATGTTAGCTCAATTAAATCAGAGCTTGAAACAATATATGGCTCAATAAGTAATTTAAGAGCTATAAGAATTGCCAATTCAAAAGCCAAAGAACAAATTGAGAGGGCGAATGGGCTTCTTGAAGAAAAGCAGAGAACAATTATTGACAATATAGACAATATTTTTGAAATCATTAGTGCTACTAATGATGAAAAAGGAAAGCAAAATGACTAATAGTAACGAAAAACAATTAGAAGTTGGTGGAGATTTCTTAGAAAGTCTTGCTTCAGCAAATTTAGCAAATTGGCAAGCAATAAATGAGATGACAGCCAACTCTATTGATGCTTGGTTTGATATGAATTTAAAAAGTCATCAATTAATAATTGATATACAAATTGATCAGCAAAGAGACCTTGATAAAGCCCAACTTGTTTTTCAGGACAATGCCATGGGCATGGATTTAAAAACCCTTGAAAAAGCAGTCACAGCGTTTTTGCATTCTGATAAAAAACAAGGAAAGAATGCACATAGATACTTAGGGATGTTTGGATTTGGTTTACTTGGTGCAGCATTTACTATCGGAACAGAGTTAATAGTCATTTCAACACAAGATAATGAAACACACTTTAGAGCAGAATCTACTGTAGAAAATTTTAAGGAAACAAAATCTTTTAAATTAACTGAATATAAAGCTAATTCTCAAGATAAAAAAATATTTAAAACCAGTGGAACTCGAGTAATTATCAAAAATTTTAATTCTGAGTTTAACAAAGTAAATACTGTTAGATACCTTCAACACTCCTGGAGATTTTTTCTTAGCGAAAACGATCACGGAAAACCAATAAAAATTAATTTAGACTTTAACGGAGACAAGCATGCAATTGAGTCTGTTAAATTAGGATATTTTAATGATAGGCCGGTAATAGATGAAACTATTGTACCTATTGAATTCGAACTTGAATGGAAACCAAGACGTTCGAACAAAAAAGAAAAAATAAAAATTACTGGCCAAGTTGGTTTATCTGCTCAAGGTGGACAAGGCCAATTTCATGGAGGATTGAACCTCTACAGGAGAGGACAATTAATTGAAGTTGCAAATAGGGAGTTTTATCCTTGGGGTGCAATGAACGCAAAGCTTCATGGAGATTTGCATATTGATTTGCCTGTAAATTTCCAAAAAGGAGGCTATGACAAACAATCTGAAGGTTGGAAATCACTAATTGAATCTTTCGGACAATCATCAAAGTATTTTCTTCAATATACAAGATGGTCAGGAGATTTCGATTCACAAATTTCTATGAATCCAGATAGCGATGGATATAAAGACTTTATTGCACGATATAAGAAAAACTTTGATTTGAAACTTACTGCTGAAGAACAATCTTTACTTAGTAAAGGAGAAAATAAATCTTCCGGAAAACCCACAAAAAAAGTAGCTACAACTTCTACCAAGGTAGTTGGCGATGAAGATAATGAGGATGTTTTAGAAGTAATCAATCTAGAAACTTTTAAGATAAATAAAGAAAAATTTAAAATTAAAACTACTGCAACCCCAGATGAAGGTAGACCACCTTGGTTTATTATTCCAACGGGTAGTTCTCTAGGCGTAGTTTTTAATTCTATTCATCCAAATTATAAAATAATAAGTGACGCACTATCAAAAATGAATAGTAATGATTTTGCATTTAGTCTTATAAAGTCAATATATCTCGACTGTATAAAGCAATTCTTGAGTTCAAAAAAAATAGAATATAAATTAATAGCAGAGTTTGCTAATGAATATTGGGAGATTGAAAATTAATGTTGTCATTTAAAGAACAGTTTCAAGCTACACAGCAAATTATTGATAAAGGCTTGTACAAAGATCCCAAATGGGTTATTGAGTCAATGAAGTCTCTTTCTGATTTAAAAAAACTATGGCCAAAAGAAGGAACTTCTTATGATATTTCAGAAATTACTGGACATCCTGAATGGTATGTTGATCAAATTTCTTATTGGTGCTTTGTTCCAGAAGAGACATTAAAAATTGAATTAGAATCTCATGGAAGTCTCAAATTAAACTATCTTCTTCAGTACCTAGAAGTTGATGAAGAGGAGAAAATTATTGAACAACTTGCTACAGCAAGAACAAAAGATGCAACAGCTGAACATATAACCGATAATCTTTTTGTAAAATTTTTAGAAGATTCCAGAAAAACTAAAAAAAAGCTTACTCCATTAGAAATACAAGTTCAACAACTCAAAGAGTTAGATGTTGTGATTTGGGAGTTTTTATTATCTGATTCTGTTTCATGGGAAGCTGGTGATCAATTTAACATGTTAATTAAAAAATTAGCTAAGGATAAAAAATATAGTCTTAAAAAGAGAGATTCAGAATTGTTCATAGATGAGATGAAAACATATGTAAATTTTGATTATTTAGAAGACGCAAAACCTGCAAAAAAGGCATCTCTTTACAAAGAATTAACTGAAATAATAAAAAATAGATGAGCTTAAAAACCATTCATATAAATGAAGAAGGTTTATATGACAATCCTAGAGAAGCGCTAGATAAGGTAATAAAGCCTGCAACGAAGCTAGCGTTAGAGCTTAATATAACGGCAGGTTACTTTACTGTAGACAGTCTTCTTGAAATTTCAGAAGGATTAGAAAACTTTATAGAGTCAAATGGTGTTGTAAATTTAATAATTGGAATTCCAAAAACAGGTTTAGACAATAAAGATAAAGCGCTTATAGAGGCAATAAATATTGCAGAAGCTTCTAATTCCTCTGACGAAATAATTAAAAATTTTGAAGAATTAATAATTAGTGGAGTTAGGTCCTTGGAGAGTGAGTTACAAAAAGACAAAATTAGAGTCGTAGCTTACTTAATCAAAGAAAAGATTTTAAATGTTAAATTTGCTCTAAGAAAAGGAGAAGGAGCACTTCATCAAAAAGTTTTTTTATTTAGAGATGAGGACAATCAAAAAATAGCAGCTCATGGGTCGATGAATTCAACAAGGCCAGCTTTCATTGACAATATAGAAAATCTAGCAATCGAAAGAGATTGGCTGAGCCAACTATCAAAGAAAAGAGTTGATAAGTTTTATAATAATCACAATTTAAAATGGTCAAATCAATTTCCCGGTTTAGAAGTTCTTGATGCAACTTACGAGCTTGGAAACGAGTTAATTAAAGTAGTTGGTGAAAAAGACTATGAATCAATTCTCAGCAATTTAAGGAATGCAGAAACTTTAGACAAAGTATATTCAGACTTGTTAGACTCACCAGTTTGGCTTGAATACACACTATCAAAATCTTCTCTTTATCCTCATCAAACAAACGCAGTTCAAGAGACTTTATCTGCTTGGCCAATGAGAAAGTTGTTTGCTGATGAGGTAGGCTTGGGTAAAACCTTAGAAGTTGGATCATGTATTTCGTATGCTATTAAGCAATTACAGACTAAAAGAATTCTTGTACTTACCCCCGCATCGGTAGTAAGTCAATGGAAAGATGAGCTAAAAACGCATTTTGGACTTAACAACTTTTACACATTAGATAAAAATAGTCGAGTATTTATAGACTCTGAAAAAAATGAGATTGAAGTTAAAGATTTAAGTACATATTCTGAGGAATTTCCGAACTTTTGCATAATGAGTAAGGATATGGCTACCAAATATAACTTCAATAATATTTTTGATAAAAGCGAATTTTACCCCGAAATGTTAGTTGTTGATGAAGCCCATCACGCAAGAGGCCATCAGCAACGCAATGGAGAAATGAAGCCAACTCAATTTAGATATATGATTCAAAATATTTCGAATTTTATCCCCCATATACTATTTGCTTCTGCGACACCTATGAGAAAAAACTATATGGAATATTACTTTCTTTTACAACTACTAGGAATTGATAAGATTTTAAAACAAGAAGATTATGACCTTACATTAATGGATATTGGTAGAGACATTGAAAATATAGATCCATTAATATTTGGCAAAATATTTGAAATATTGATTTCAACAATTAAATACTTTAATGAAGAACCAAGCTTTCTTAGTAATGAAGAATTAGAAGTCTTCAAAAAAATTAAAAGCAAAGAAATAAATGAAGATAATTTGATTGATTATTTAGAGCTTGATAAAACTATGTTGAATCTTTTAATAAGAATTCACCCTACAACTATTTTTACTACTAGACACTCTAGAGAAGCATTGAGTAAATTTGATATATATTCATTCCCTGAAAGAAAATTTTCAACTAATGAAATACAAAAAAATGATGTGCCAGAAGAGTTAGCAGAACTTCATGCAAAACTAATTTCCTATGCAGAAAACTTTTATCTTAAAACAGAAACTGCTTTTGGTAGATTTTCATCTCAAAAATTAGGTGTAGCAAGCTTTAAAGAATCATTCGTTTCAAGCTATGCAGCAGCAAAAGCTAGGTTAAGTAGTCGTAAATTAAAACTAGAGGATTATGTAGATACATATTCTCAATATTTAAATAGTAATGAAGAGAATGTTATTGATAATTTAACCATCTCCTTTACAGAAGAAGAAGGAACTGAAGATGAAAATAATATTGATATCGAAGTAGATTCTTCATTTAATGCAGATGTAATAGTTGGTTATGCAAAACAAGAGATAATGGAAGTTAAGGATTTATTAGAAGTATGTCATAATATTGATACATCAGATTTTGAAATTTCACCAGATCCAAAAATGAAAAAATTAATTGAGATATTAGAAAATCATTTTATTGAACAACAAAGCAGTAAGCCTATTTTGGTGTTTTCAAAATATTTAAATACTTTAGATGAGGCAATTTCGTTAACTGAAAAATATCTCTTACCAGATTTAAATGGTATAGGTATTTACAAAGGCGGAGGAGAAGTAAAGGTTAAGTTTAATGGAATTGATTCCTGGCAGAAATCAGATAGAGAAGAGATTAAAGATGAACTTGAAGAAGGACACATTGATATTGTCTTTTGTTCAACAGCAGCTCAAGAAGGAGTAAATCTTCAAGCAGCGTCTACTTTAATTAACATTGATGTTCCATGGATACCTAGCGATTTAGAGCAGAGAATTGGTCGAATTGCAAGGTTGGGACAAATTGAGCCTGTTGTGGAGATTTTTAACTTATGGTACCCAGATAGCTATGAAACAAAAATTTATAAAAGGCTTTTAGAAAGAAAAGACTTACTTGAAATAGCTTTAGGTAAATTTCCAGAAATTGTAGCTGATGCAATAAAAAGTCAAACATACGGACAACCTCAGATACAAGGTATTGAGGAAATGATTGACAAGCTCTCATCTTTGAAAGAAGAGGTATCAACAGTTGCATTAAACAAACTTTGGACTTCCAATTCAGATTCAATCGAACCATTTTCAAATTTATTTAGAGAAAAAATAATCAAAAATCTCTCTTTTTTCGATGAAAGTATATCAAATTTCATAAGTTCTCCAGGAAAACCAGAATCTGTAAGTTTAAGACAAATAAAAATTGCTTCAATATTCAATAATTACAATATTATTCATGAGAATCAACATAAGATATTTACATTACATTCAGCTGACAAACTCTTTGGATTCAGCATAGAAATAGGTGGCAGCAAGGAAATTATTAACCCTTATTTTTTACCTGAGCTTGTTAAAGGACTATTAACAAATGAAGAAATTTTGCTAGATACATTTAAAGAGGGTACGGCATCAACTGTTAAAGAGATATTTAAGTTATATAAATCTAAACATAAAGAATGGCTTTTGCCCCAACATCACATGTTTAACCTTGATATTGCTGAATATGAAAATAGTGATGATGGATTAATTGAGGAATACTTAGGTACTGTAAATATAAAAATATAATTTAATAGTTAAGTTGATCATTTTTTGTCACTCGATCATAATAAATTATGTAGTAGGAATATGAAAAATAATAAAATCATTAAATGGTCTGGTAGTAAAACTTATCTTTCTGAAGAAATTGATGCGTTTGTTAGTGATGCATTGTCAAAAGGCACATTAAATAATAGATTTAATTATTTCGAACCATTTTTTGGTTCCGGAGCGGTATATTTTCATCTGAAAAAAAACTACAACATAAAGAATGCATATTTGAACGACAATCTAAAAGAATTAATCTATTTCTATAAACATTTAAAAGATACCAATGTTGTTAAATTCTACGAACAGGTTCAAAAAGAATCAGCTAGATATAATTTAAAAAAGTCTTATGATTCTAAAACTAAAATATTTTTGGAGTGGAGAAGTAAATATAATGAACTAATCACTGTAAAAGATTTTACAAAATTAAAAAATTCAGAAATAAGCAATATGGCAACATTGTTTATATTGCTAAATCAATCTTGTTTTAATGGAGTATATAGGAAAAATCCTACTGGTGAATTTAATGTTCCACATGGAAGAAGTTACAAGAAAGGTGTTGATAAGTTTAATCAAATTAGTTTGCCTGATTTAAATTCTTTTGAAAAAATTTCTCAACTCCTTCAGGAATCAAATTTATATCACTCTGACTACAAAAGTATCTTGAAAAAAGCTAATAAAGGTGATTTGGTGTATCTCGATCCCCCGTATTTTGATACAGTAAATTATTATGGTTCAGAAACATTTACAAAAGACAATCATAAAGAACTAAAAGATGTCATAGAAGCATTAATAAATAGAGAAGTCAATGTCATCTTCTCAAACAGTGATTCAAGAGAGACAAGAAAGTTGTTTTCTTCAAACAATTTAAGGATTAAATCCATACCTGTTACTAGAACAATCCAAAGAAAAAAAAGTAGTAAACAAAAATACAAAAGCGATAAAAAGGAACTATTAATTACATCGATTCCAAGTTTAAAAGTTGTTGAACTTTTTGCAGGGGTTGGTGGTTTTAAGTTAGGTCTTGAATCAAATAAAGACTTTAAAGTAGTTTGGAGTAACCAATGGGAACCATCAACTAAAGTTCAGCATGCATCAATGGTTTATAAAGATAAATTTAAAACTACAGATGAAGAACATAGTGATGAGGACATTTTTAATGTTCCAACATCAGATATTCCACATCACGATTTGCTGGTAGGTGGATTTCCTTGTCAAGATTATTCTGTAGCTACTACTTTAAAAAATTCAAAAGGACTAATAGGAAAAAAAGGTGTGCTTTGGTGGGCTATTCATAGAATTTTGGAAGAAAAAGGTTCAAAAAGACCAAAATATTTATTTCTTGAAAATGTTGATCGATTACTAAAATCACCTGCTTCACAAAGAGGAAGGGATTTTGCTGTAATGCTTAAAAGTTTAAACGATTTAGGTTATGCAGTTGAATGGCGAGTTATAAACGCTGCTGATTATGGAATGCCTCAAAAAAGATATAGGGTATATTTCCTCGGTTATCATAAAACATCTGCCGTTTACAAAAAATTAAAGAATACGAAAGAAAGTACATGGATTACTAAAGAGGGTGTTCTTGCTAAGGCATTTAAAATAAAACAAATTGAAAACGAGACAAGTCTTACTCTTTCTGGATCGTTAAATGTTATTTCAAAAAATTTCAATACAAAAGAGAAACTATCACCATTTAAAAATACAGGCCTAATGATTGATGGAGAAGTAACAACTCTCAAATCAGAAGCAGTTTATAAAGGAAAGAAAACATTACTAAAAAATATTGTGTTAACAGAAAATATTGATAAATCCTTTTATCTTTCTGAGGAAGAATTAAAAGAATGGAAGTATTTAAAAGGTGCAAAAAAAATAGAAAGAACTAACTCCCAAGGATTTGTTTATACATATTCGGAAGGAAAAATGAGTTTTCCTGATAGTTTAGACAAACCTTCTAGAACAATCATCACAGGAGAGGGTGGACCCGCTCCTTCTCGCTTTAAACATGTAATAAAACAAGGAAATAGATATAGAAGGTTGACACCAGTAGAGCTTGAAAGACTGAATATGTTTCCAGACAATCACACCGAGCTTGATGGAATAACAGATTCTAAAAGAGCATTTTTTATGGGCAATGCACTTGTAGTTGGAGTAGTAAAAAAAGTTGGGGAAACTTTAATAAAATTTCTATAAAATTGCTTGACATTTTATTTATTTCTTATAAAATTTATAATATATGATAACTAAAAATAATTTAAATTGTAACGACTGCAATTTGGAATTTAATGAGTATTACTTTGATTCAATGGGAATACCTAAATACAATCACAAAAATAGAGAATCTGTATTTAATTATGCAAAGCAACTAGAAGGAAAAACTTTAAGAGAAGTTTGTGGTGACATAATTAAAAAAGATGGAGTAAAGAAAAAAGCTAAAGGAAAGTTTGGTGTTGATTTAGAAAAGTTTTACTTTGGTTACAAAAATAATAGCGATCATTCTCCAGACCTTTCTGAACTAGGCGTGGAAATAAAATCAACTGGCATAGAAGAAGATGAAAAGCCAGAAAAGAGAGGCAAGTATCGAGCAAAAGAGAGAATATCTTTAGCAATTGTCGATTTTAAGAATATTAAATTTCAGTCATTTGAGGAGTCTGTATGGACAAAAATCAAAGATCCTCTTTTTGTAATTTATGATTATGAAAGTCGTGACATTCATGAATATGATAAAAAAATTGTATGTGTTGACTTTTATGAGTATTCAGAATTTGAAAAAGAAATGATTTACAAAGAATGGGAGAAAATTAGAGATGTAGTTATTCACCATGGTGGACAATATGTAAGCCAAGGAAAATTAAAACACAATTTCTTAGAACCAACTACAACTGGTGCAACTTCTGAAGATTTAGTAGAAAATATTGATGGTCAACCTCGCTGTAAGCCTAGAAGGTTTGCGTTTCCCAACATCATTGAACGTGAGATCGGTCAAGCAAATAGAATTGTAAAAAAATTGCTCAAATATGATATCGATTTTAATGAAAGCTAATAAAGACAGGCTGATTTGAAACTTTTTATAAAAAACGAAGATACTAACGAACTTATTTTTGTCCCAAGCTTTTTGTTAGTTGATAATTTTGAAAAGCTCTTAAAAAAAAGAGACAAAAAGTTTGTCCAAGCAATGCTCAAGTACATTATTGAATTTTTAATACTTGATAAAAAAAATACAGAAAAAGGGTTTAATATTGATTTTTCGAAAATAGAAAAAAAAGCACTTAA
>Ga0255766_10003130_pt1 | contig 14515 bp, 10 predicted proteins | sample 071ome_23_FD_179966 | JGI IMG/M metagenome (GOLD analysis project Ga0255766, IMG submission 179966) | Coastal salt marsh microbial communities from the Groves Creek Marsh, Skidaway Island, Georgia - 071403BT metaG (version 2) | ecosystem: Environmental > Aquatic > Marine > Intertidal zone >... | reverse complement strand
ATCAAAATCTGATGAAGGAGACACTGAAGAGTCTGATCCAGAAGTTAATAGAATTCTTGATGACGAAGCTATGTTGATTCAAGGCAATTTTGCACCAGGTACTAGTCCATCAAAAGCCTATGCAGGAATTAATAGACCCCGCTTCCTACTTCCAGAGAGAAGACAAGGTTGGACACAGGAAGCACGAGTTGCTGGACATAAGGTATATTTAAGAACTGGAGAATATCCTGATGGAACACTTGGTGAAGTATTTATAGATATTGCTAAAGAGGGTGCGACTCTCAAAGGTGTGTTGGGTTGCTTTGCAATTGCTGTCTCTAAAGGTCTTCAGTATGGTGTTCCATTAGAAGAGTTTGTAGATACATTTACTTTTCAAACTTTTGAACCAAGAGGAATGGTTGAAGGACATGAAAACATAAAAATGAGTAACTCAATTATAGATTATGTTTTCAGAGCCCTTGGTCTTGAGTATTTAAACAGAACAGACATTGTTCAAGTACCACCAAAAGATAAACAACAAGTGAAGCCAGCGGCTGTTGAGGAAAAGCCAAAACCAGCAGCTGCAATGCAACAAGTGAAGCCAGCGGCTGTTGAGGGAACTGTAAATTCAGTTGCTACTGTACAAGAGGTACTCGGCGATATGATGGGTGATGCTCCAGCTTGTCCTGATTGTGGACATATAACAATTAGAAATGGGTCTTGCTATAAATGTTTAAATTGTGGAAATTCTTTAGGCTGTAGCTAAATTTGTTTAAAAACTTAAGTTATGCAATAACTTATTTTTTCTTTACAATATTTGTTTCTTTTGGAATTTATTTTTTAACATATGAAACAAATTTAATTAATAGTAATCATTATATTTGTACTGAAATAAATGAATATAAAACAGAAAACAACTTTGTTTATAAGTTTCCATTTAGTTGCGATGAAGATAACTACTACGAAGGTTTCCAAAATCCAATGTCAATCATTGAAAGAAATCACCCATATCAAACTCGGCCTTTATATATAACATCAGTATTTTTGATATCAAATTTTATTGATTTATTTATTCCAAACCAAAATAATTTACCAATTGCAATTTCAGTAATTATTAATCACATACTAATTTTTTCTTTAAGTATTTATTTTTTAAAAAAATCTTTAATTAAAGAAAATCTTTCTTATAAAAATCTAATATTGATTTCATTTCTATTGTTAAATCCAATATTTAAATGGGGCTTATTTTTACCTTCTAATCAAACGCTGAGCTTCTTACTCATTACTCTGCTTTTTTATATTTTCAAAAAACATAATGAAATACAATTTTATTTATTTCCATTTTTATTAGGTGTACTTATATTGGGATATAGACCAATTGCATTAGCCTTTATTGTTTACTCATACTTAAAACTTAAAAATGATAAAAAAGTGTTCAAAAATATATTTGGAAGTTCAGTTATTTTTTTGACCCCGTGGGTTCTATACAATCAATTTATAAAGTTTAAAGGATTTCAGCCTTTCGATGATCTTGCAATTACTTGGGGACAATTCAGGTGGCTACAAAATTACGCAGTAAGGCCGATAAACTTCCTTTCACAAAATTTATTAGAAAAACCAATTCTTGAATGGAGAAATTATAACTCAGAGTGGCACTGTACAACTCTTCCTGAGAACTTTATTTGTTATTTACAAGACACAATTGATTTATTTATATACATGGGATTACCAATTCTTTTTACAATTATTTATTTTTTTAAATTTAGATTTCTCGAGAATAAAGATCTCAAAATTATTTTAAATATTTTTTTAATTGTTTATTTATTCTATTCATTAATTGGTTGGTACCCTCCGTTAAGGTTTAATTTATATAGTTTTTCAAATATTTTATTTTTAATTTTGGGCGTTTCTTTAATGTCGCATGAAACAAATAAAAACTTTTATATTCTATTTTCTGGTATTTTAATTTATTTTTTAGGTTTAAATCACTGGAATTCTGTCGACATACTTGAGATAAACACTATTTCATCATTAGGGATACTTATAATGTTATTTTCTGTTTTAAATGATTTAAAGTTTTTAAAAAAACCTGTATTTTAATGTTGTATATAGATATAAAATCCCGTCAACTGTTTTAATCTTTTTTCCCTCTGCATATGTTCTAGCTTCATAGTCAATAGGGACTTCGTGTATATTACTTTTTTTTGAAAACTTTAAGTATTTTGCCAATATTTCAATTTCAATTGCAAATCCATCTTGCTCAAACTCAATTGAAGAAAAATACTTTGTCGGAATAAGCTTATAACAAGTTGCTACATCTGTAACTCTCTTTTGAAAAACCATACTAAAAAATAGTGATAAGAATTTATTAGCTAATAAAGTTCTAGAGTATTTATTTATTCTTTTTTTACTTCCTATAAACCTAGATCCAAGAATTAAATCATCGAAATTTTTTTTTGATACTTCAAACATTTCAACAATATCTTTTGGGAAATATTCTAAGTCAGCATCGTGAATTACAACATGAGAAGTTTCAACAAAGCTTTGAGCGTATTTAATCGCATTACCCTTTCCTCCATTTTGGGGAGTTTTTATGTAATCTATATTTTTATTTTCAAGATCAAGTTTTTTCCCAATTTCAGAAGATCCATCATTTGAGTTATCATCAACAAGTAATATTTTGCTGTAAATATTATGCTCAAGTAGTCTTTTCACAGATTTATCAAGAAAATTTATTTCATTATAAAAAGGAACTATAACAGTAAGAGTGTTCATTTAAACATTATAATTATTCAAAAAAAAATAGTATAAACAACTTTTTTTTTGATATATTAATTTAAGTGCTCAATGTTTTTACATACTTAATTTTCTATTTTTATATTTTCTTAGTTGGTCGAGGATTTTATTTTCTTATAAATAAGGTTTTCAATAAAAGTAAAAATAATAGTGATAATGTAGTAATTTTTAATCTTCCTATAAAGCTTTATTACCCATTTCTTGGTCTTTTTGGAATAGGAAATGTTGTATTTTTACTTAACTTCTTTACAGGTGTTAACAATACAATTTTTAATATCTTTTTATTTTTGTTAACAGTCTTATTTAATTTTCGTAATTACGAATTTTTCGATAACTTTAAATCTTTTAGTATTAACTTTATTTTAATTCCTGGTTTTCTTGCTGTTAGCTCTTTAAATATTGGCTTTGCCAGAGATGCTGGGGGATATCACCTAAATTTTCAAAATTGGTTGAGCAACAAACCTGTCACCTCTGGTTTGTATTTACTTAACCCTCAATATGGATATACATCAATTTTGGATTACATAAATACAATTTTTTCAATTGGCAGTAGTTATATCTTGCTTCATTATGTTAACTTAGTATTTATTTCATCCATACTATCTATTTGTTTATTTGCACTAACTGAAAATAAAAATATAAATTATAAAATTTTTGGTTTGATGATAATAACTTTTGGGATATTGGATAATTTTGGATTTAATGGAGGAAAAAATGGGTTTATTGAAATTGATTCTGTGCCAAAACAAGATTCTGCATTTACAATAATTTCTATTTTTTTATTTGTAATTTTTACTTTTATTCTTGATGAAAGTAATTTTGTTATAAATAAAATTGAATTCACAACAATTTGTTCTTTATCTTTTTTTGCATTTCAATTGAGAACATTGGGCTTCCTATACTATTTACTTCTTTTGTATGTATTTTTTAAGTCGCAACTATACAAAGATTATAAGAGTTACATAAAACCAATGGTTGGTTTTTTAATATTTAATATCTTATGGCTAATCAAGAATGTTCTTATGACAAGTTGCTTGATTTTCCCTGTAAAGCAGCTTTGTTTTAAAAGCTTGCCCTGGTCAAATATCGAATTAGTAGCTTTTTCATCAAACGATTTACTAAGAAACTGGCACGGTGCATATAACTTTGGTTCGTTTACTGATTGGTTTAATAGATGGATACAAAATCAAATCAATTTGACTTTTTCTATCAACTTCTTAATTAGTTTGTTGTTAGCTTTATTTTTGCTCAGTTTTGTTTCAAGATTTAGATTTAAATTTTCCAAAAACTACATAATCTTATTTATATTCATTTTGTTAAATTTCTTTTTTTGGATTACCACAGCCCCTGCAGTAAGACTTGGTAATAGTATTTTTCTTAATTTTGCACTACTAATGATGCTATGTGTAGATGCTGATTTGCAATTTTCAAATAAATTTAAGTCAGTAAGTATTGTCTTTCTTCTCATGGTTAGTTTCTCTCTTCCAAGATTTGAAAACTATAGTCAATTATTAGAAAATAGTATGTTTGTAAATCAACTGAGGGTAGAAAAAGTATCATACATAAAAAATCAAGACTTTGGAGTATCTCCTATTGATGGAGTAAGTTGTTGGGTAAATATAAGCTGTAAAAATAAAGGTAGGAGTGCAAAATTAATTAATGATACTTTTTATAATTACTTTATTCCTTAGTTTCAATTTTCATGCAATATATTGTTTGAAAAGATAGCAAAGAAATATTTTTAATAGTTTAATTGTATTAATGTCGAATAAATCATTATTAAATTCATTTAAAAGGTAACATATTACATTACGGGCGCTTAGCTCAGTCCGGCAGAGCGCTTCCCTTACAAGGAAGAAGTCACAGGTTCAAATCCTGTAGCGCCCACAAGGGTTTGTAAGATTTTATTCAAATTTTTTTTCAATTAGAATTTAACTATGAAAAAAATAAACCATAAAATTTTTTACTATTTTATTCTAATTTTTTTTTCTATATTGAATTATTTAAGAATAAACACATTTATTTTTGATGAAAAAGTACCTACATATCTATTTAATTTAATAAATCAATTAAGTAAGTATGGTTACCCTGCTGTATTTCCGGGATACCCGTTAATCGATGCAAATCTACACCAATTAAATTTATTTATAGTTTCAAAAATAAGTACTTTTATAAATATTGAAGCTCAGTTGTCTATGAAGATTTTTCTTACTTTAACTTCTTCGTTCTTAATTTTCATTTTATTAAAAATATATAAAAAAAATAATATATCACCTATTACTGCATTTCTAATATTGTGTATTAATCTTTTTGGAACTGGAATACCATTTAGAAAATTTAACTTTCCAAAGGATTGGTATGCATATTTAAACATATTTGACTATTTTGCTTCACATAGTTATAACTTAATTTTTTGTATTTTTGCACTTATATTTTATTCTTCATACAACAAAAGCTTTAAAACTAAATTTTATTTATATTTATTGCCAATTATTATTATGCCTTATCTAAACATTACTTTTTACTTAATTTATTTAATTGGAGTTTTTGTATTTATCTTGTTAAATTTATTTAAAAAAGAAATAGATAAAAAATATTTGTTCTTTTCTTTACCAATATTATCTTTAAGTTACTTATTATCTTTAAATACAACAACAGCTATAAATAATTCTGAAAGCTATGAAAAAATTCTTCTATCATTAACTATTTTTAATAAGGAGATAATTCTTTCATACTTGAAAACATCGAACATCTTTGTGTTTGTATTATTTTTTGTATCTTTAAAATATATAAAAGAAATTCTTAATAGCGAATTTTCATTTACATATATTTTATTCAATATAAGTTTTCTGACACCTTTGATTGTTTATGGTAAAAATATACACATATGGGATACATATCATAAATATATTTTGTTAACATCCTTCTTCAGTTTATTTTTAAGTATATTTTTTGTAAATAAAGTAAGTATAAGAATTTTCTACACTATTGTTTTATTTAGTGCTATTCTTTCATTTTTAAACTTAGCTGATCAATTTACAGCAAGGGTTGAATACTCTTTTTCTCCAAAAATTTATAGCTATGAAAAAGAGTCTGGTCTTATAAGTTTTTTAAATTTGGAAGAAGAAAAATATAATTTATATTATTTAAATAGTTTATCAAAAGAAAGTGAAGAAATTTATCTAGAACTTAGATCTCCAACAATATTTGATATTCTATCTAAAACATCCGCATACGCTCCAGGTTATTACTTTAATTATTTCTTACTTTCTAATGAAATAGAAGAAAAAATAGAAGCTTATAAGACTATAAAATTTAACAACGAGGAAAACTTTTTGAAACATTATATAAACTTTAACAACTATTTACTCGTTAACTCATCTCTATACAGTGATATAATTGAATTTTTTGATTTATCATTTATATCTTATGAATTGACCTACAGAGACAGTCATTACCTTCTTTTTAAACTTATTGATTATTAATACTTCCTGCTTGTGTTCTGCACATTAATTTTTGATAAATTTACCAATAAAAAGCTACTCAAGCCCATACAAAGCACACATTTTGTAGAAAAACTAAATAATTCACACCAACAAAATATATAAAAGATTTATTTTGGACTATTTTTTTCCAATAACATTAACTCCCCAAGACCCATCTGTGATAGTTTTAATTGCGGCTTAGTTCAAAATCAGATACTCAATACCTGTAAATATTCTGTTCTTTCTTCAAATAAAAGTACGGAATTAAAGGTTTTAAAAATTTCAAGTTGTAGTTGAATTATTAATGACTAATTTTTAAATAATAAATTAGTAGAAAGCTGCAAAGGTCCATTTATATCATTACTACCTATACTTAGTTTATGCTTAGTGTGATAATCCCATGTTTTAATGAATCCAAAAAAGTTTTTACTACTTTAGACTCAATTGCAAAATGGCTTCAAGAAAATGAAATTGAGTATGAAATATTACTAGTAAATAATGGTTCTACAGATGACACATTTATAAAATTTAATAAATCAGTTAAAAATCCAAAAATATCAATAATAGAAGAGAGTATAAGGGGTAAAGGTTACGCAATAAAAAGAGGTTTAGAAGAATGTAGTTTCAATAAAGTTTTAATAATTGATACCGATATGTCAGTAGACATAAGTCAGATAGAAAAGTCTTGGTTTTCTCAGGATGAATCTCTAATAATTGGATCAAGAAAAATTGGAATTCAAAAAGGGACCCCCGTTCGGCGACAGTTTGCTGGAAACTTTCTTAATAGCTTGATAAGAAAAGTTTTTAAATTGAATATTTATGACACACAATGCGGATTTAAGTTCTTAAATTCAGAAAAAGTCAAGATTATCAGCTCTCAGTTAACTGTTGATGGGTTCATGTATGATCTTGATTTAATTATGTCATGTATACAAAATAAAATAAATGTATCAGAAGTTCCAATAAGTTACCGGCATGACAGTTCTTCGTCTGTCTCTCTTCTTCGTGATCCAATTATAATGTTAAGAGACTTATTTAAAATATATACTAAATTTAATTAAACTATTTACGATTTAGATACTCGATCCTACAGTTGTCACTATCAATCTTCTGAACACACTCTTGTATTTCGAAAGAGTTTGTTTCTTGAACCCCTCTATTGTTGACTGGAATTAAAAACTCAATAAACAAAAGGGTAACTAATGTAGCTTTTAATAAATCGATATTGTGAAATTTTGAATTTAAAAATATTACAAAAAAGATTATCAAAACAAAGTAAGCTATTAAATTCTTTTGATTGTCAATGTAGTAAATAAGACATGAAGCAAAAACAAAAATATGAATTCTATTTTTAATAATTTTAAAATTTAATAAGTACAGAATTGTAATGATTAAGACAATTGTGTAATGCTGAGAATGTCTAATCCACTTTGTGGTATTAATTATAAAAAACCATAAATAAATTGAAATAAAGGATGTCATCAAAGGTATTGTTATATAGCCAAAAAATTGATCAATTAATTTTCTATTCAGATAAATAAATTGTAAAAATATAAGTGGAATTATTATTACTCTAATTTTTTCATAAGTATTCCAATAACCAAATTCAGACTCTAATAAAGTTTGGTAAAAATTTGAAAAAAAGGATGTATTTCTTGAATTAAGTCCTGACGTTTGATGCCCTAAAATAAAATTTAATTGGTCAACTAAGTAATCTTTTACACTGTTGGTGGGGTATTTAAACTTCACTAAATATAACCATGGTATTGACGGAGATAAAAATAAAATAATATCTTGAAAAGATTTGGTTATAGTTCTTTCCTTTAAGAAATGTACTAAATAAAAAAAGAAGAATGGTAAAAAAAGTAAGGTTTTGCCAAAAAGAATTGAGAAAGAAAATAAAATTATTGATGTTTTTCTATATTTATTGAAAAGAAAAATAGAATTTACAAATACAATAGTTGACGGTATTTCACCAATTCCATAAAGAGAGCCTTGCCACCATGGAATTAAAAATACTGTAAAGCTTGAAACTAGAATCAAAAAATAACTATTAGATTTGTATACCTTTGAAAGAATAAAAAAGAATAATATCTGCAACATAACAATCCATAAAAAATTGAAATATCTTGAAATTACAAAATCTTTTGTTAGCTCCCATCCAACTACCTTTCCAACAGCTGAAATGATTCCTGATGTTATGTTTGGACTATAATTTCCACCAATGAAATTTCCTGCATTAAAATCTAAGGTTTTAAAGAAATTCACATTAGATGCCAGCGTTATGTACTCATCGATGAATGGCGGTATTAGTGAAGATTTATTCTTTACAATTTCAAATGACAAGAAACCTTTTAGTAGAAGGAGTAACAAAAATAGTGTAGAAACGAAGCTTTTGTTTATTGAATTGAATTCAAAATAATTATCTATATACTTTAAATTTTCAAATATTTTTGATTTGATTTTGGATAGTAATTTAAATAATTTTTCAAAAACTCCTACTTTTATAAAAAAATATGCAAAAAATAAAACCCCAATGGTTTGTAAGAGATCGAAAATTGTAAATTTGTTTTGCTCAAACCCTAATTCAACATAGTAAAAACATTCCTCAAGGGAATTTACTGTTGCTCCCCTTCCAAAGAAGTCATATAAATTTAACGGGTTGAAATTTGGGTCATTAGTAAAGACATATGAAGAGTCTTTGGGCTCTGCTTTAATAAAATTATCAGGAATTGGTCCACAGATTTTTTCAATTAAATGTTGGTTCACTTGTTGATACTACATGTAAAACTAATTTGCGTTTAAAAAAAGCAGACTTTAATTTAATTTTTTTAAAAAAAATTATCTTGTTTTAAAATTATAATTTAACAAAATTACATTAAATATGTGATAATTATTTTTATGAATAAAGTTTCTTCAATAATTAAATACAAGGAAAACATAATAGTTTATGCTTTTGGTTTTTTAACATTAGTTCCAATACTTAATTTTATTCACTACATTAATGGCCCTGTTAATAGAGGACACCAGTGGTATACGGCAGAATGGATGATAAATTATAACTATGGATTTATTAGAAGAGGTTTATTCGGTTCATTATTTATTGATTTACCTTTTTTGCCTCTAGAAATTTTATATACAATATCTTTATTTATAGATTTAATATTAATTCTTTATTTTTATACAGTAATAAGGATTTTTGTAAAAAATAAACAAAATTTTTTATCTTATTTGCTTCTTGTATCTCCGGGTTTTCTTATGTTTGCTTTGTCAAATTTAGAATATTCTTTTAGAAAAGAAATATTAGGTCTTGCTACATTTTCTTGTTTTCTTTATTCATATAATTCAAAATATAAAAAAACTTTTTTATATTTGAGTGTTTTTTTGAATTTACTAGGCGTTTTTTCTGCAGAATATAACATATATTTTCTTATTCCTATTGCTTTTTATATTTATTTTTATGATCGGAAAAATTTAAATTATTATACAGCTTTATACTTTTCCCCACTTTTTATTTATTTTTCTTTATATTTTAAATCAATTGAAAATACCAAAAATATTTCAAATCTGATTTGTAATGATCTAAAAAGTTTCAATTATTATGGAGACTTTTGTGATGGTGCAATTTTGTGGTTAGGATACGACATTTTTGAAACGATAAATACAACTATTTCTTATTACCAATCTTCACCAGCGTATATTACTTATATTTTCTACGCTGCTTTAGTATTATCTCCCTTTTTTTTCTCTGATGTTTTTAAAAATAATTTGGTATTATCTGTAATATTCATTTTCTCTTTTATTCCATTATTTATAATTTCGCTAGATTGGGGAAGGCATATCTACATGATTGTTAGCATCTTTAGCATCCTCCACTTTAACAACAAGGATAAAGCTGTCACACAACTGTCTACTCGAACAATGAAAACCTACTTTTTTGTTTTTATATATATTTCTATTCCTGCATTTGATCCAAAATTCTCTGATCTATTTAACCCGTTTAATTTTCTAAATAAATTTACTACACTGCTCAACCCATTCAATATTGTAGAATTTGTAAATTCATCATTTAATCTCCTATACGAAATAATGCGAGCAATTTACTTTTACTTTATTTAAATTTACTACTTTTTGACTAAATAAATCATTTTTGGACCATTTGTTCCAAATATTTTTTTTATTTTATAATTTTGGTTAATTTCTAATATTTTATTTTGAGTAAAAAAATTGTCGTTAAATAAATCTAGATTTAAATAATAATCAAAATGAGTATTTTTATGATTAGTCACGAATAAAATATTCTGCTTCTGAAACTTAATTGCACTGTTCCAAAAAGAATTAAATAGATACGTATCATAACCATTTTCCATAAATCTATCATTTTCTGTATTTATTATCCCCTCTGCAGGTGAGTCTCCGGTACAACCTTCATTAATACCTATTGTTAATGAAGATATTGAACTAGGTTCACTTAACAAATAGTTTTGCATTTCTATTCTTGAATCTTTTTCAAAATCATCCATTAAAGTTGTAGAAAAGGAATAGATAAGAAATATACTTAAAAAAATTATATTGATTGAATTTAAAGTTCGTACGATTTTAAATTGAAAACGTAAGCTTTCTTTAATTCCAAAACATATAGGGATTATTAAAAGTGGAATTAAAAAATTTATATTTCTATTAACTAACATATAATATCCACCGAGATAAAAACAAAAACAAAAAGGAATTACAAAAAAAGTAAAAAACTCAAAATATTTTTTATCTTTCAAAAATCTAATAACGGCTGTAATTTGATAAAAAACAGAAAAGAGTGAGAAAGGAACTATAAATAAGAACGTAGAATAGTATGCAGTACCTCCTATTAATCTCCAAGCAAAATTGAAATTTCCTCCATAATTATTTAAATTAAAATAAAAATCATTAAGAAACTGTTCAAAATTTAATAAAATACCTAAATTAATTGTGATGAAAATTAAAATTGAGACCGAAAAATACTTTAAAAGTTCCAGAATTTTAGTTGAAAGATCATATCCTTTAAATGTATAAAATAATTTTTCTATTACAACATATATTGCTGGGATAGTAATAAATATTCCTGTATACTTTGTCGCAAAAAGCAAAGAAGAAAAAATAGAAAGAAATATAATATTTCTGAAACCTAACTTTTCTTTTCTTGTTTTAAAGGTATAGAATATCAATCCCAAAGAAAAAGCAAGCTGGTAACTGTCTGGATACCATAACCTTGTTTGGGCAAACAAATATGGTGAAATAACAAATAACAAAAGACCCAAATTTATAAATTTACTTTCCTCCCTAGAAAAAAATAAACTTAATAGTTTTTTGAGCATTAATAAAGAAAGTAGATTTAAACCAATTGTTAAAACATATCTTGAAAATATAATAAGATTTACATATTCAAAACTTATATTAAAAATATCAATAAATAATTTATACAATATGTAAATGGGAAATACATTTAAGGGTCCTGACTTAAACATTTCTTGCTGGGGTGAGTCTAACTGTAACATCCTAAAAACTTCATCAGAGAACAAACCTTCGTCGCATGCAAAATAATAAGGAGGTAAATTATGATTTATCGAAGGTAATTTTGTAACTAAATATAAAAACCCTAACAAATAAAAGAAATAATTTTCTTGAAGATTTTTTTTAAATTTATTAAACATTTTTTCTTTTATTCATTTTTTATAATAGTTAATGTAAATGGATCGCAAAATACTTCGCTAGACTCTGTTTCAAGAATTCTGTAATATTCAGCTCTTTTGTCGCCATATTGATATCCTGTAAAATTGCATTGATTATTGTTGAGCTCTATGAATTCTATGGCTGTATCCGGATTAAATCCATCAATCCAATCTATGTGGTATTCTGGCTGAAAATTTAAAAACAAATTAAATATTAGACTTAATGAAAATACATAAAAAATTATGTTGCTTAATCTATTACTCAGATTTGAAATAACAAATGATACTGACATTAAAATACCTGGGAGAAAAGGTATTAATACTCTTAACATTGGAAATGGTTTATCAAATAAAAAAGGGAGTAAATACAAAGCAATCACACTTGAATAAGAAATAAGAACTATTTTTTTCTGACTAGTTTTTAAAAATTTAAAAAATATTATAGGAGTATAAAAAATAATACCTATTAAGTAATTTAAAACCTGACTTTTAATTAAAAATAGTTCGCTTAATCCGAACCCAGTTAAAAGTAGGTTAAACATATCTAAATCTGTAGAACCGTAAACTGGCTTGCCAGCAGCGGTCACATTAAAAATTAAATAAACCATAGGTAGGGCAAATAAAGTTTGAAAAAATATAATTAAGAAACTCTTTTTATTAATATTCAAAAAAATATCTTTAATAAAGTAAAAATAAAAAAAACCAAAATAAATGAGCGTAGTATGTATTGAGTAAGAAGAAAGTAGAAGAATAAAGCCTATTATTAGTGTGTTGTTTAAATTATATTTATCCTCAAAAAGGATCCTATTTAAAGCCAGAAAGATTAAAGATGTACTGATGCCGTACCCTCTTCCTATTGAAAAATAATCAATTAAATAAGGGCAGGAGCATATAAAAATAAAATAAGGTAAAGAATGTTTAAATAATAATGAGAACTTATATGCATAGAAAAAATAAAGGATACCAAAAAAAACGTTTGAACTTCTTATGAAAAATTCATCAATGGAAATATTTGTAGTTAGATAAATTAAAATTGTGTTCAAAATTTGATTATTTGCAAGCCCAATATTAAATATGTCTTTTGTGTATACATATTCAAGAAACGTATAAGCTTCGTCAGGAGATAGATAAGCTGTAATTGCTTTTTGAAATACTAAAAAATTGAAAACAAAAAATAAAACTATAATTAGTTTCTTATTAATCTTTGAGAGAATAATCATATTTAGTGAAAGTATAATTATATTTACTTTACAAACAGAAACATAAATCTAAAAATATAAATTTCTTAAAAAAGATAATATTTTTATAAATGTTATACCTTGTTCACTCAGTGAATATTTTAAATTTGATTCGTTAACAATCGAAGCGTTTACAGCTTGATCAATCCTAAAAGACGACATTTCGTAAAGACTGTTTGCGCTTGAAATTTCCTGTATCGTAAGGGGTTGGTTTTGGTTATACATAAATAACAACAAATCAATAGATAGTGATTTTTCTATCACCCAAATAAAAAAAATGAAAATTAATAAGTTACTTAAGGAATATAAAATAACTACATATTCATTTGGTTTCAAAATAATATATGCATATATAAATGAAAACAGTAAAAATTGTATTAACAAAGTAACGTAAGTAAAGATTATGTATTTATTAAAAAAAAACTGTATTAATAAATGGGAACTAAAAAAAATTAAATTAAAAAGAATGTATTTTTTATAAAGCTTCATTTTTAAAATAGTAATTCAAATATTCATTAACTAGTCTGCCATAGAAAATAATAATAAGTGGAAAAGTTGAATATAAAAATAACATTGGTTGAAAGTGAGGATGGCAAAGAGCATGGGATTTTGTCATTAGAAACCAAACAAGAGTTGCTGTTAAAGAAATCGCAAATAATCCAAGAGGCTCAAAGGTTGTTGCTTGAAGTTTGATTGGCAATATTTTTGAAAACAAATAAATAATAAAAGATATGATCGTTAAATTAAAATAATTTAGTTCAAATATTTTTAAATTAATTATGTTTGATCCTAAATACATTTCAAGGACATCAAAATAAGAACTGTCACCATAACAGTAAAAAATTCCTTCCGCATCATTTCTTTTTGTTAAGTTATACCAATGACTCTCTAAGGTAAATCGAAAAGACTGGCCTAATAAATAATAATTTTGGAATAAAACAATTAATTGTGAAATAAATAAAGCTGAAAATAGTGAGGTGGCTAATTTAATTATATTTTCTTTAATAAAAATAATAAGAAATTTTTTATTGTTATTTAAATAAATTCCAGCTAGAAGAGAAAAAACATGTAAATACCCAACCGTTATATGTTCTAGGAATGGAATCAAAAATATTGCAGTAATAAAAAAATAATTATATCTTTTATTAAAAATATATTTTGAATATTTTGTAAATGTTATAAAAAATGGAAAGATGCAAATAAGATATGGTGTTGCTAATGACCTTGTATGAATTATAAATATCCAGTATGAAAAATGGCTTAAAGCAAATATTAAAGATACTAATAATCCTTCTTTATCATGAATCTTTTT
>Ga0255766_10003124_pt1 | contig 14521 bp, 8 predicted proteins | sample 071ome_23_FD_179966 | JGI IMG/M metagenome (GOLD analysis project Ga0255766, IMG submission 179966) | Coastal salt marsh microbial communities from the Groves Creek Marsh, Skidaway Island, Georgia - 071403BT metaG (version 2) | ecosystem: Environmental > Aquatic > Marine > Intertidal zone > Salt... | reverse complement strand
TCGTTCCAGTGAAGAAGATAGAAGCACCAATTCCAGATCCAGTTCTTTCGTCCATGGTGTAATCAACCAATGGAGACTGAACAACGTTGTTAATAAGGATAAATCCATTGTTTACAACTTCATTACTACCACCAGGACCAGATATTGTAGTAACAATACCAGTAACGTCCTGATCATCCTGAAGAAGTGTAAATGTCTTACCAATACCAGTGAATTGGTCGGAAATGTCATCAAAAATAAAGTTGGTATTTGGATTCTTTCTATTGAATACACGACCACCAAAAGTAGAAGATGTGCTAATACCTGGTTGTAATGTACTAACTCCAGTTGGTCCATATGGAGCAGTAACAAAGTGAATCACATCCTTAACAATATGGAAGTTACCACCACGTACAGTTACTGCAGCACCAACTGTGTGTGCAGCTGCAACACTTCCAAGTAATCCACGATCAACCGTTAGTACGTTTGTTGAACCAAATCCAACAACACCCACCTGCATAATCTCATTGTCAATATTAAACAAATCATTTGCAGTAATTGATGTAATTCCAGTGACCTTAATAGTTGTAGAACCAACTCCAACAGCTTCAGCAAGAGTTACATTAATGCCTCTCTTAAAGAGTGGAGACTGAACCATACCATCAACGTCAATAACAACTCTCTTGTCTGGGTTTAAAACATCGAATGAATGACTTGTACCAGATCCAACTGCACGGAAGAAGAAGGGTTCATTATTTGTAACGGCAGTGTTCAATCCAGCCAGAGAGAATCTGTTATTGTCAATCTTGATAACATAAACTTCTGCAGGCATGAACGAAGTGGAAACACCACCAAGAACTTTATTGGTTGTTACAATACCAACTCTATTGTTGCCATAGGCTGCACCAGGATCATACTTGATTCTTTCACCAGTCTGGAAGTCATGGTTGTTGATTCTGATAATAGAAGAACCAACAGAAACTACACTTGAACTTGAACCATCAAATACTTTGTTGAAGAGAACAACCGATCTGTTCGTTCTAGTAAGTTTAAAGGTTGTCAATCCAACAATGTTTGTACTAGTTGTTGTTCCAATACCAGTAAACTGATCGGAAATATCATCAATAATATCAACTCGGTTAGAGTCCACATTAATAAAGGCCGAAATTCTCTTATTTTGTAGGGTCACAAACTTAGAAAGACCATTGGTAAGAGTTTCCTCTCCACCAATATCAAAATCATCTCTAGTATAGAAAGATTTCAAGTTATCAATATTAACAGAAAGAACCGTATCACTTGTTGGTTGACCAAGATCAAGATTTGAGCTTCTACCAAATCCAGCAGTGGTTGAAGAAATAACAACAAGGTCGGAGAAATTTTTATATCCAGTTGGATGAACAATACTGTTTACAGCATCTTTCCATTCTTTCTCTTGAACTTGACTCTTAATTGAGTATGAGAAGTTTTGATAGTAGTCATTATCTTCGATTTTCTGGAAGTCGTCATTTAATTTACCAGTGTCTCTCTGCCAACCTTTCGTCCTTTCCGCACCAAAGCCAACATTGAAGAATTTATTAGGTGTTTCTACATTGGCAACTGTGCCTTCTGATCCAGATAAGAAACCTTTAACAACGTCTCCAATATTGATAGATGCGGTTAAGGATCTTAGTCTAACAGTATTCGTTACTGGATCATAACCTTGATTATCAAGAACAAAACCAATTCCATCAGAACCATAAGTTACTCTTTCACCAGAGAAGAATGACTCTGAATTTAGTTCAGCCGAGAATGTGGGAAGATCTGTTGATTTAATAACTCTACCAGCACTATCATCTGCATTGAAAGTTCCACCAGTGGTTCCGATTCCAGCGATAGAATAAGTAATCTGAGCACTCGATGGATTTCTAGTCAAAATCTCAAAGAAGTTATAATCATAATCCTCAGAATTGTAACCACCAGTTGATGTTAATGACGTTGTTAGTCCGATGCCTTCAACAAAGATTTTATCTCCCACATCAAATGGGAAGTCTGATCCATCAGCCCTCCAACCATTAGTAGGTTGTGTAATGGTCAAGAAATTGGTGTCCCCATTAGAACTTGCAGAAACAATACCAACACCATTTGTGTTTCTAACCGCAACAATCCTTGGTGGATTTGGAACCTCGTTAAATCCACGACCAACATTTGTAACTTCTACAGATCCAATAGAAGTTCCTTCTAAGTTAGCAACCAGTGTTACATCTGGTCTATCTGGAATAATTAAATCTGGAGCAATAATGTAATTTCTACCAGCGGTTACGATACCAACTTTGTTAAGAACATAGTTATTAGTAATAGTAACTACCGTTGGTAGATCAACAGAAGGTTTGATAGTATTATCAGATGGATATTCAAATCCCAGATTGACAACTTCTCTTGCACCTGGTCTTCCAACCTGATCATCATACAGTCTTAGAATCGCATTTTTGCCTGATGTGGTTCTAATTGTAGTAATTCCAGGATTTCTCAGGTAATTGATACCACCAAAATTAACTTTGATTTCGTTAATTCCACCAAGAGCATTAGTAGAATCTGTACTATAACTAAATGTAGTAATTCCAGATGATGATGTGTAACTTGCAGATTTGGTTCTTCAGTTACTTGATATCTAAGCTCAGTATCAGATGTACTCGTGATACCGTGTCTACCAGAGTAAACACTATCAAAGATAATAATCTTAGATCCATTATTAACACTAACATCTGGATTTGCATCTCTCTTGGTGACAGAAATAGTATCCAGACTCTGCGGCGTTAATTTGTAGTAAAGTGGAGAAGGTACACTCTCAGAGAGTTTCAAGTTCACTACAGCACCAGAAGTTCCAGGTGTTCCAGATCTTGTTACTTCGGTACTGATACCAAATCCCTCATATCTATTTTCAAAACTTTCATCTTCAAAGAATTCGAGTTTAAAGTCTTGAACCGTTACATCAGAAACCGCAAATCCAATGGTTTGACCTCTTCTAGCCGTAACATGTGGATTGATTGCAGTTACCTTATGAACACCAGATCCAAAACTAGTAATTCCAATAAATTGACCACCAAACTTAGTTGCATCAACATAATTTGTCGATAATCTAAATCTGTTATCATCTAGCCTTTGAACATAATACTCACCTTTATTTGTCAAAGGAGTGATTGGATTTGATGAACTATAAAGAATTTTATCACCACTTGAATATTTGTGATCAGTGATGGTTATGGTAGACAGGGAAGTTCCAACACCAACAGCAGATGTTGCAAAATATTTTGGATCAATAGTAGTTTTTCTTGAAATGGTATCATACTCAAGAGCTACTGATTTTGTTGTGTTTGGAAGTAAGTGAACGGATATGTTGTCACCAGTTTTCAATTCATGAGAATCAACGGTCTTCATGGTAACATCATATCGTTTTACACTACCAACATATGAAAGATTGGCAGTTTCAAATGAATGTTCGACTCCAGTATTTTCCTGAACTGGTGTAAAATAGAGAGATGTTGATGTACTTCCAATTCCAGCCTTTGTTGTAGTAATTCCCAGAAGGTTATTACCCTTATCAACAGCATAGACAGTTTGTCCATCCGACAAATTAAATGGGTTACTCAGATCAAGATTATTAGATACTGTTAATGCAACACCTGTTGGGCCCGCACTATAGGTTAATTTTTGACCAGATAACAATCCATGATTAGAAATACTAATCATGTTGTCCGCAGAAGATCCAGATGGAGGCAGTTGGTGATTGGTTAAGATTGTTCCATCATATGCCTTTACTCTAACAACAGTGGTTGTACCAACACCAGCTACACTCTGAACAACAACCGTCGTTCCAATTCCAATAGAATTTTGTGGATTGAAAACAATTTTTTTGTTTGCTGGTGTTGTTAGATTTGTTTTGATACCAACAGTGAAGGAGAATCTACTCTGATCAATTGTTACCTGTTCGCCAGCTTCATGAGAGGTCAGTAAGCCTGCAACACGACGAACTCTATATTCGTTTTTATCTGCGTTGATTGAAAGAACTCTCATTCTTTCACTTCCAATACCGATAACATCATCAACGAAAATGTTTGGAGTTGATCCAGAATTTGCAAGAACCAATGTGGTGGTGATTCCAGTTGCACCACTAGTACCAATACCAACATCGAGTCTAGATGTTACAGAAGAAACCGAGATAGTTCTTTTCCCTTCAATGAACTTGAGTTCTCCTGTTCCAATTCCACTAATAATAACAATATCATTATTAGAAAGATTGTGTGCAGTGGTTGCAACACCAGTTACAGTTTGATTCTCAATAGTAAAGGTTATATTGTTTACTTCAGTTTCAGTAAACGAGATACTAGAAACACCTTTTCCAACAAGAGTTTTAACAACAGCTGACGCTGATTGACCACCACTGTTAATGTTGTTAAAAGTAATTGGATCATTTACTTTATAGTCGATACCTGGTACAACTACACTTACAGACCCAATTCCAGTCCTAATAATATTTCTAACTGTTATCTGAGTATCTTCAAGATTATTAGTTGTCAAATAATCATACGCACTTGACTTAAATCCGAATTTATACGGATAAGTATTTCTTACAAGTGTTCCATTATTAATTAAAGAAATATTTTGTATAGAGGAAGGATTTAAGTTAAAAGGATTTACCTCATGTTTATATCCATTTAAAACATATGGGAATAAAGGCTCCCTAGTATTTGTAAATGGAGAATCTGAACTATCCGTGGCTTCAATGGTACAGAAATATGCATAAACTCCATCTGGGAATTCTGGTGTTTTGCAGAATCTACCATTATATTCATCAAGATCACCATCTGCGGTATATTCCCAGTCATTGATAAAGAATCCTAATGAATAGATTGATGTTGGAGGCCTATTGGATTTTGTTGCAAGTGTATAACTTGGAGTAAGTCTACGAATGGCTCCTCCAGTTGGTGAACTATATCCATATGGACCATAAATCGGACAACCATCATATGCCCATCCAACAATAGGTGAGTGAGCTACGGTTGACTTTTCACTGAAATCATCCTCAATGTTATCGTTGAGAGAAAGTCTTAATTTTCTGGAGAGATATGAGTGTACAAATTTTAATCCATAATTTTCATTTTGACTTGCTAAAATGACACCATCATCATTCTCATTAATGGAGTCTTTATATTTCTGTACAAAATCTACTTGCCATTTGGTTACATCTGCGGTCAGTTTTGCACCGACGCCTGCGGTGACAACACTTACCGTAGTGTTACTTTGAGTATATCCTTTTCCAGAATCAACAATGGAAACACTACTTAATTGACCATCTGATAAGTTAGCTACAAGTTTTGCATATTTTCCATCACCATTAACCACCAAAGTTGGTGGTGTTACATACCCACTACCAGAAATTTTAACAAATGCCTGAGTTATTTGACCTTCGGTCACAACAACATCAATAACTGCACCAGAACCATTTGATATTGTTACGTTTGGTCTTCTATGTACATTGAAGGTGTCAGTTACACCATATCCAGAACCAATAGATGTTAACTGTACTTGTGTTATCTCACCAGTGCAAATTGGTCTCACTACTGGATGAGAAATTGCAGTACTGGCTGTTCCAGAAATCGTATCTACGACAACGTTGATATCTGGATATTTGAATATATGAGTACCAACACCAATTGAACCGAAACTGATGTAGTCTTTTTTATCAAAATCTATACTCGAAGCGGTTGTTCCAATACCAGCACTAACAAGATTAAACTTGTCATCATTAAGTTTATTAATATAATAATTTTGTGTTGTACTAAGACCAGTAATTTCAGTTTCTGTGGTTCTATACTCTACTAAATCACCATGATTGAATCCATGTGCCTTAAAGAAGATATAATCATTTGAGGTATTGATTCCACTTCTGATTGTTGACTCAGCTGTGTAATCAGTTGGAGGATAGATGGCAGATTCTACTAAAACCTTTCGATTTGAATATCCAGATCCAGCATTATCAACGATAATTTTATCAAGAATATTTCTACTTGTTGTTGCAGTAAGTGTGTTAGTACCCGCCGACTTACTGGTCAAGTCAATTGGATTTATTCCTGCAGCTGCATCCTCATATTTTACCATCAACTGAATTGTGGTGTCATTTACTTTATGGACATAGTAGATTGAACTATCTACCAGTCCACCAACAGCTGCAAAGTTATTTGCCTTTTCATAAAATACCGATTCACCATTGTAAAATAGGTGTTTTGAATTAAATACGATCTGATCATCCGTTGTATTGACATCAATGTCAGCATTGAATGTTCTTGTATTTCTTATTGATCTAAGTCTTGCTGAAGCAGTAGCTCCAGATCCATTTCCACCAATGATTGATACATTAGGTACGGCTCTAATATCATAACCACCAGAAATAATCTCAATGGAATCTAAAGATCCATTTTCGACAATTGCATATGCAGTTGCGCCAGTGCCAACAGTATCACCAATATGAATATTTGGTGGATTAATTACATCATATCCAGAACCACCATTATCAACAGAAATATTTGAAATAGCTCCGTAGTAAATGTTATCACCAGACCTGTTAGAAACTAATTCAACACCATTGACGAACATACCAATGGGTTCATTCTTTAATTCATACTCTTTCTCTTTCAGTGATGGAGTAATTGGAAACTCTCTAAAGAAATTCTGATAAGAAAGGTTTTTATTGACCAACTCATTTGGAATTAACTCATGACTAGATCCAGCACCAACTAGAGTAATAAATCTCTTCGAGGCTGCGTCAAACGCACTTTGGGATAACTTAATTTCGTTTCCACTGATTCTAGTAACTGCATATGTTGATCCAGTAGAAAGTCCAGTTACAGCACTACTGCCAGCAGAAACTGGAGAGTATCTAACCAAATCTCCATTGTAGAATCCATGATTATTGATTGTGATAGTATTATTACCAATATCATCAATATTGAATGTTTTTCTTCTATTTGTGGCGTAAATTTTATATGATGGTAAAGATCCAGAAGCTACATAATTTCTAGTCTCATCGAGATTTGTATATGTATTTTGTACGTTTGATACAAAATTGGATACATTGATCAGTGAAGAATTACTTGACGCAAAAGTTAGGTTCTTTCTGACAACATACTTGATAGATGTGTTTAGAGATCCAGAAGATATATTAACTTTAAATTGGTTAGTATTAACAACCTGACTTACGGTTCCAGTGACATTCGAAGGGATGTTCGATGACACATCCAAAAGAGTTACTGAATCATTAAGAGTTAATAAATGCGGAGTCACTGTAGTAACTTCGTTAGTAACAACATTAACAGTCGAAGTATTAGTTCTAATGTCTTGTGCTACATCACTCTTTGTTTTAATATTATGAATCCAGGAATTCAATCTATAATTTGTTGGAATAGAAACGTTTCCAAGATTTTTTGCCTCTAATACATCACCCTCACTCAAAAATCCAATATCATCAATATCAGCACCAGTTACGACTGATGTAAGTCTGAAATATACTGGTTTGGTGATATCACCATTTTCATAAGAAATAACAGTATCCGCAGATCTTACATACTGTGTTTCTGTATATGCCGAAGTGATTCCAGTAACACCAAAGAATTGGGTGGAAGATTTACTAGTGTATGTTGCAATACCAACCGTTTGGCCAGTACCAACATACATAGAACCTTCATTAGGGAATCCAAGTGTAGAGTCAACTGTTAAAACAGTAGCTCCAACGGATACATTCTCAACAAGAGAAGATGCGCCAGTTACTTTAAATGTTCCAGTGATTGAGTTTTGTGCTAAACTAACTAAAAAGTAAGGTTTATTGTTTCTCTGATAATTCTGAACATTAAAAATAGACGCATTAATGTTATTATTTGTAGTTTGATACAAAGTCTGACCAATTACTGCCTTTGGATCACCACTAATAAGTTCTGCAATTAAATCTACAGTAACAACATAATCCGCGTCGGATGGTGTAATCAAATATTCAATGGGTTTGATTACATCTGCGTTTTGACCATACAGAACACCGAAAAGAATTTTAATAGCCTCATCAGTTCCCTTTGAAGCATAAAAATCCTTAGCTTGTCTTAAGAAATTAGCTTTATCTACTTTTGTTGATAAAATTCTGTCTTCAAATCCAGGCAAAAACTGAGTTTTTGTCTTTTTCCAAAATTCTTGAAGAAATAGGTTACTTAAGTTAGTAACTCTTGAAGAAGAAATGTGCTGTCCCGCTTCAGTGTCAGAAAATACCAGAGTTTCTGGTTGATTTGACTTGTGAAGATTCTCAACACCACTAAATCCACGAATACAACCCGTAAAGGAGTTTGTAGTAATTCCAGTATAGGTGATAATTTCATCACCGATCTTTAAAAGACCATATTTTGACGGCCAACCATTGGTAGACACAACATTGATTGTTGTATCATATGATTGAACCTTTCCGACTGACGTTGTAAACCCAACTAGGCTGTAATCACCCGAAAAAGTCTCTGATTTTTGATAATCATTGAAATTTGTAATGATATCAATTGGTCCACCTTGAAATTCTTGAGATTTGTAATACTCACTAAGAAAGTCAACAAAAAGTGGATTATCTTCAGATACAAAGTTAGGTAATTGACTTCTAACGATCTGATTGATCTGGACTTTTTTGGAGGCGGTGTCGATCATTACTGTCTAATATATTTTCCGTTTAAGAAGCTGGAAGTTGAGACGAATCTAGTACCAGAAGTATCTGCACCCGTTGAAATAACATCTTCAACTGTACTAATCACGGTATTTGGTACTGAAAGTTGCACGTAAAGGTCTTTTAGACCAATAATATCGTTGGATTCTGGTATTGCCTGAATTTCAATGATATCATTATTTTTTACAGTCGATATAATCCTTATTGTATCTATAAGGATTTCACCCACGTCATATTTCACGGTGCCGGCATCTTTTATAACAACCTCAGGCTCACCAGTTACTCCTAATCTAAAGACAAATAATCTACCAGTAGTCTCATTAACATATTGATCGGAAAAATAAAGAGTTCCACGAATACCATCTACCTGGAATCCAGTGGATTTGATATTGTATCCCTGTCTACGATTGTGAAATTTATTTCCATAACACAATTCATATTGACCAAAGTTAGCTGTATCAGCTTCAAGATTTCTGCGAATGATTACCTTGGTGATGTTTGATGTAATCGCAGTATCTGTTTCATCAATAATTCTCTGCGCCTTACTATACTTAAATCTACCACCAAACTTATTCAGATCATCGGAAACACTATATGTTGTCAGAGAATTAATAATCTTTGATTTCAAATCAGAGACACTTGCGGTCATATTTGTATTGTAATAGACCGTACTATCTAATTCAATGTACAGATACTTCAGATCAATCAACTCTGGTCTAATACCAGCAACACTATAACTCTTTAGTTTTTGAATGATCTGTCTCTTATCAAAGTCTGAGACATATTGACCGTTTTTGGGTTTAATTGAGATAAAAACTTTACCAAACTGAGGAGGAGTTGCATCCTCACCACCATATGCGGTCACACTAGAAGCATTAGAATAGATTGTTGGGATGATTGCCTCATAATCATTTGCAGTTACCGCTCTATATTGTGATGCATACACCCTAGGAGCTAGATTTTTAATTGTAGAGATGCTTTCAATCTCTGCTCCATTTTGAGATGGTTGATTAGTTATAATATCAGATACGCCTGTTGTAATTAATCCACCATCATTGTCAACTAATTTTCCAGAGAATGCAAAATTGTTGACTCCATTACCATTCGGACCATCACATACAACATAAGATGCAGTTACAACATTACCATTGGATAGCTTCTTACCAAAGATACCATCACCAAAAATTAATTCATATCTTTCATCCTGAATTTCTTGAATGAGATATGTTTCTGATGTAGTTTTAATACCAACGATATTATCAATCAAAGAATAAGTTTTTAAAGTAGATGAAGAAGAAGTATCTTTGATTTTTACGCGAATTGTAGAAGTATCTACAAATGGATTTGGAAGAATAAATCTTTGATTGTTTTGAGACGTATCAACAACGAATTCTTTTGTCAGGTATGTTCCTTGATTGATGGGAATCGTGAATTCAGCAATTCCATCAACAACTGGAGATGTTATATCTTCTGGAACACAGAAGGTGAAGTTAGTATTTGATGCGTCACCGATGGCCACAAGACCCGCCTTGAGGGTTACAGTTGATTTTGATGTTCCACTACCCAAATCAACTGTAAATGAAATATTTGCAACTGAAGAACGTCTTGATGATGGTACATAACCAATATTCCTTGCTAATGCAACTACATTTTCTCTCAAAGTTGCACTATCAATGAATGCCTCATTGGCTACCATGTTGGCATTATAGTTCGTAATGTACGAATTGTAAGCCAATGTATCAATAAGGACCGACATATTCGATCCTTCGAAGTCAAAATCCGTGAAATTTGAGTTTGCCCTCAAATAATCACGCAAAGAGGCTTTAATTTGCTCAAAATCTAGGTTCGTATATTGAGTAAAAGCCATTATTCTCTAGTCGGTTGAAGAATGAACGTTAATTCTTGTGTTTCCAGTGCCAATCCAACAATGTCATACTTAATATCAACGGTAATTTCATTACTATCTGGTGGATGAGACGCAATTACCTCTCTTAATGTGACTCTTGGTTCAAAGTTTTTAATAGAAGTCTCAATTTCGATCTCTAATCGAGTCAAAAGACCTTGATCAGCTGGTTCGAACAGACTTTTTCTTACCTCTGAACCAATTAAAGAGTTAAAAGGACGTTCATTGTTGATAGTTTCAACAAGATTTCTTACAGATCTCTTGATTGCGTCCTCATTTGTGATTGCAACCACGTCATTAGTCACAGGATGCCTTTTAAAGGACAAGGAAATGTCCTTAAATCGACGTGATTGACGAGTGACAGGCATCTATCGGCACAATTTTTCTGCTATATTTATACTATTCATGCCAACGTTCAACGAAATCATCAAAACCACCAGCTCCTCCACATGGTCTTGACATTCTATCTTCTGGAACTCCGTACTTTTTCTTCTTAGCTTTGTCTAAAAGTGCATCAGAAGAGGGATGAGTAATCAATCTCATACCACTTTTGATAAAATCTTGACCTAAGTCTACTGGATTTTGAGCCATTTTTCTGTCTTTATAGGAAAAACAGAACTTTTTAAGGGGTTCCTATCCCTAGTCAGCGTTTATACAACGTACATCGCAAGGATTTTGTCCGCAATTTGGACAAAGTTGACTTTCTTCAGGTGTTTTCCAGAAATATTCGTCCGTATCACCCAATCTACCCCATCTTACACCATTCTCAACTTGGTAATATTTGGTAGAAACCTTGAAATCAGGGATTTTTGGTTCCTCTGGAGTGATCGAGAGGTCAAAAATACGCATCCTGTTGTTTGGATAGAGTGCAAATTGACCATTTTCAAGCTCAATGCAGTTATGAGACTTGTGTTCTTCTGGAATTTCACTCACGTTACAGTTAGTTATGTCTACATCTGGATGGAAATTATCCAATGTAAACAAATATTCACCTTTCATTGAGCCATAGTTACGAGTTCTCAACTCAAAGTCCATGGATCCAATGAACTGTTTCTCAATACACCTGACACCATAGTCCATACAGTTCCAAAACTGTAGATTAGGAAGGTCTAGGTCGGGGTCAGGCGTCTCTGGGCGAGACACAAATGCACTGATAGGGAGTTTATCATACATTGCTGCATATTCAGGCAAGTATGTCTCAAAATAAAATGCGCGCCCAGGTATCGACTTAGCCGACACCCAGACGCCTTCTACAAACTCGCCATGACCATCCTGAAGGTCTCTAAGGTATTCTTTACGAACCCAGACTTTCTGTGGAGGGAGATTGACGACCAGTTGCATCAGAGTTCCTCTTCAACATCCGTTTGAATGACAAGATCACTAGTTGGACGAGCCACGCAAAGGAGTGCGTAACCGGCTTCCATCTGTTCGTCATCAAGGAAGGTTTGATCTTCGTTGTCCACAGTCCCTTCAAGAACCTTGCCGGCGCAAGAAGAACATGCACCAGCACGGCAACTATATGGAAGATCAACTCCTTGTTCGTCTGCTGCGTCGAGGATGTAGGTGTCTTCATCACAGGTGATGTTTACGGTTCCTTCTGGAGTGCGAAGTTCGATGTTATAACTCATTTTCCTTGACCTCGGTAACGCTTACGTGCTTTGTTTCGTGAAGTTGCGGCATATTTAGTATGTTGACCGCAGCCCTGTCGAGTATTCTTCGGTTTTGATTGAATAATTGTTTTCCCTGTCAGGGATGCTTTCAGTTTAGCCATTCTCAGGAATTCGTTCGAGTGTAACGGTGGACGGGTCTGGTTCACCCGTTTCGTAATAGTTTACCGAAAGTTCATGGATCATGTCAAGGGCTTCATCTTCACTACCCGAGAAGACTACGCGCCCTTCGACACAAACCCTATAAACCTCAGATGATTCGAGTCTTTTCATGACCGACACGAATCTTAGGATCGCACCAGATCTCTAAGCCCTGTTTCTTTGCATCGAGACAGAAGCTGACATCCTCACCACACATGTCCTGAACCTCACCAGATTCGAAGACCTGCATTTGAGGTGCAAACCAGGGATATTCGAGATTCTCGAAGACGCCCTTCTTGATCAGAACCCAACCAAAACCTGTGTAGTCCACAGTGAATGGTTGACGTTTCTTCGAGATGGTCTCAACGGTTTCGTGGTTCATTACACCACGGTTCTTCACAAAGTCATCTTCTTCGAGCCAGTGTGCAACGGATGTTGTGTGACCATCCTCAGTGGCATACCAACCAGCTGCGATCTCTTTCTCCATCCCTAACTGATAGAGACGCCAGAAACTTTCAGAATTGAAAACAATGTCATTATCAATCCACAACTGATAATCATATTCGAGTTTCCCATCCCAAGGAATCTGGTTCTTTCCACGCAACACATTCGCTCCAAGAACCTTACAACGTGCAAAGTTCACCATTGAACTATAATCCTGTGAGATCTGAATCGCTGCACCAGCTTGTACCAAATCAAAACACAGTTGCACAAAGTTCTTCAGAAACGTGTAAGAACATCCACGTCCAGGAAGACAAAATACAATCTTCTTGCCGCGAATATCTTCCCTTACCTTTTCGATATCGAAATCGTCCGCAGGCGCGGTTGGAGTCGCTGCCTGTACTTTAAATCCTTTTGCCATGAAAAATTCTCAGTGGTTTAATGAAATCATACAACGTATATAGGCTCTTTGTCAATACGAGCCGTCAGTGTTTTTTGACCGTTCTAACGGTAAAATCTCATCCTCTCCAAGTTTTACTTTCTTGGAGTTAATGAGAGTTTCCAGTTCGTCTGCTGTCAGATTGTGCGCTTTGACTTTATCGTCCTTATAGACATGAAAAATTAAGTCGCTCATAGTACCTTTGCGGCTTACGGAGTATTTAGCTTGACCCTATGGAGTCTTTGTGGCCCACGGAAATTTTTTGAGGACCACGGAATCACTTTGCGTTTATCCCTTGGGGGCTACAGAAAAAGGTTGAGTCTTATAAAGCCCTCTCGGACGCATACTTTTATAGATTGGAGGGACCCAGCGTTTTTAGTTAAGGGTTAGGGGTAGGGGGGGATATAAACCCCCCGAACTGAGCTGGCACCCTGCTCAACCGCTGGTCTTGAAGTAGGCGGCACGGTTGCCCTCTACCGTGAGGTCACGGGAAGAGGTGGCGTGCCCCATGTATGCCTGCCCACGGCGGTTGGTGTTGGTACGGGGGCCCTTGGTCATGGAGAAGATGAGCTCGCTCTTCTTCGCCTTACGGGGAGGCAGAACCTCAATCTTCACGGTCTTGCCAGCGGCGTTGAGGTCGGCGGCGATCTGGAGAAGGTTCTGAGTGGAGGAGGTCATTGGGGTTGTTCCCTTTGGTATGTGGCCAAGATAAGACGAAACGGGGAGGAAAGCAAGGGCCTGAGCCACTTGCTCAACTGTCCTCAGGCGATATCCAGGAAGGCATCGGGGTGAACCCAGACGACCTCACAGACCTCCTCCTCGCCTGCTTGGAGATAGTCCTGCCACTCCTCATAGATGGCGATGGCGTTGGCATCATCCCCTGCATCCAGAGCGGCATTGATGAGGGAGTCAGCCCACTCCATGTTCCCATCCATGAGTTCGGCGCGTTGGGTGTCGGTCATGTCGTTGGTGGTTGACTTGGCTAGTATAACAGGTCGGGGGTCAGTCCCACCAGCCGTTGCGGGTGTTGACTTTCATGCCCATGGCGGCACACATCATGGGGAACCCGATGGCGACGATCATCAGGAGAGCGGCGGCGAGGTAGTGGTTCATCGGGTCGTCTGTTGATGTGGCTAGTATAGGGCCTGAGGCGCCCTCAGGCAAGGCGCATCCCAGAACGGAAGGGAACAGTGAAGTGCTCAGTGCCGTTCCAGAGGCGGCAGAACCAT
>Ga0255766_10003117_pt1 | contig 14539 bp, 13 predicted proteins | sample 071ome_23_FD_179966 | JGI IMG/M metagenome (GOLD analysis project Ga0255766, IMG submission 179966) | Coastal salt marsh microbial communities from the Groves Creek Marsh, Skidaway Island, Georgia - 071403BT metaG (version 2) | ecosystem: Environmental > Aquatic > Marine > Intertidal zone >... | reverse complement strand
TATTAATTCTTGAATATATTTTAGATTTAGAAATGTCATTACTCTGCTTGTCATTGTAAGCTATAAATAAATGATCTAAAAATAAAGATTGGGTGTTTTTATTAATTGAATCTTCATATTCACTCATTTTCATTTTCTTAAAAACAGAATTTTGAATTTCACTAAGGTAGTCATCAAGAGATAAAATATTATTTCCAAACATATTCTGCTGATGAACCCTATTAATTCTTTCGGGGTTTAACATGTAAGTAAAAACATGATTAATAATTGCACTTGATGCATTTATATAATCAAATCCAACACCTGTATTTGAGACAAAGTTTTCTCTAGTCCTTGGATTTCTAAAAGACCTAGGGCCTAAAATCTCAATTAAGTTTTGAGGAATGGTTAGATTAGTTGGATTAATTACTTTTAGAAGGGTATTTAATGATTTAATCTGTAAATCTTTATCAGCAAATCTTACTTTATCACCTCTGTTATTTTTAACATAGTAAAGATAATCTATACCTCCAATAGCCTTTGCTGTTGCTTCAATTTGATATCTATGCAACATGTATATAGGAACCATTATATCTTCAATTCTATCGTAGGGTTCGCCATTTCTTAAGTTATCTAAGTCAAGGTTACTAAGCGCTTGTTTTCTAATATTTAATAACTTATCCAGTTCTTTGTATGCAAGATCACCATTATCCCATAAATGAGAGTATGGATTTGCACTACTGACAGGTCTTGAATCAGAGTCACTTAGGTAGTATAACCCATTCTCAACAGCATCATTTAAAATTTTATTAAGCTCTTGGTCTTCATTTAATGAGTCCGAAAAATCAGAATAAGCATATTGAACACTTACTTTATCCCATTCTCCAATATCTTTTGCATATGCATTATCAATATTTATCTGATTATCTACATATGAAATTTTTGGATGTGGATAATCCATTACTGAAACCCTATCATTAGCACTAGAAATAAAATTATGACCAAAACCAAGAGTATGTCCAATCTCGTGCGCAGATAATTGTCTAATCCTATCTAAAGAAGTTTCTTTTATTAATTTTTTATTTTCTTCAGTATTAGGATTGTCTATTAGCCCACTAAGGATCATATAATCTTGTCTAACCCTTAAGCTTCCCAAACTTACTTGACCTTTGATAATTTCTCCTGTTCTAGGATCAACAATACTAGCTCCATAACTCCACCCTCTAGTTGATCTGTGGATCCACTGAATTAGATTATATCTTACATCCATTGGATCAGCGTCTTCAGGTAAAACCTCAATTCTAAAAGCATCTTTATATCCAGCACTCTCAAATGCTTGATTCCACCAATTACCTCCTTCTATAAGAGCAGATTTTACTGGCTCTGGTGTACCATTATCTATGTAGTAAATTATAGGTTTTATTGGCTTGCTTGTTTCTTGATCAGGAAATTTTTTATTTAATCTATGTCTAACTATAAACCTTTGTTCCAGCCTCTCATCAATTGGAGTTGAATAGTCATAAACTATGAAAGGATTGCTTCCACTTCTCGGATCAAATTTTCTTTTTTTATAATTTTTATCAGGAAGTTCAACAAAAGAATGATGTTGATTGACAGTAATATTTGATGCAGTTGGAGTAACACTTCTAACTAGATTTCCCATAGGGTTGCCAGTGAAAGTTAAGATTACATCAAATTCTATATTTTTTGGAAAGGCTTTTGTTCTGTCAAGTTCAATTGCAGACATTGATTTATTTAAAGAATAATTACCAGAATTAGAAGACCTTAATCTTTGCGAGACACCATGAGCATCATTTATAAGGAGAGGAGTTAAGTCTATTATGTAATTATTATTTTTTTCTTCAATTATTTCAAATGAAAATAAAACAGATCTAGCAAAAGCTTCCTCAACAGCCTTATTTTCAAGATAATTATCGGAATTAGAAACATATCTAGTATTCGGCTGAACCATTAATATTTTATTTCCTCTTTTTGTAAAAAAGACTATTCTGGTATTACCTAGCTGACCTCTATCTAACCCAAGATCATTATTACCAATACCTCTACTTAATGAATTTATATATAAAAATTCTTTATCAAGATTATTTACCTCAAGATGAATTTCCCCTGAATTATTACTGTAAGAGAAATTCATAAATCCATTAAAATCAATGTTTTGAGAAAAAATAAGATTTGAAAATATAAGCGTAAGAAATAGTGTCTTTTTCATGGTTAATTTTTTAGAAATATAATTTTTTTTTTCGAAATCATATAATTAATTTGAACCATGTTTTCTAAAGAAAATTTAAAGGGAATTAAAAAACGTATTGATACGTTAAGGGGGTTTCTTTGACGTAGAGTCTAAAAAGTCCATTCTTTCTAATTTAGAAACCAAAGCTTCTGACCCTAATTTCTGGTCGAATTCTAAAGATGCAGAAAAAATTGTCAAAGAAATCCAACAAATTAAATCCTTAATATCTGAATTTGAAGTTTTAATTTCCAAGTATGATGATATCACAGTCCTGGGTGATTTTTTTTTAAATAAAGAGATTAGTGAAAGTGAGATTAACGAATCATATTATGAGTTAGAGAGTCTGATTGAAGACATGGAATTTAAAATGATGCTTAGCGAAAAAGAAGATTCTATGTCAGCAATTCTTCAAATTACTGCTGGAGCAGGTGGAACTGAATCTTGTGATTGGGCTGAAATGCTATTAAGAATGTATTTAATGTGGGGTGAAAAAAACAATTTTAAAATTAAAGAACTAAATAATCAACCTGGTGATGTAGCTGGAATAAAGACTGCTACAATTCAAATTGATGGAGACTTTGCTTTTGGATGGTTGAAGGGAGAAAACGGTGTTCATAGATTAGTAAGAATTTCACCTTTTGATAGTAATGCAAAAAGGCACACCTCTTTTGCTTCTGTATATGTATATCCACTTGTCGATGACTCAATAGAAATTAAAATTAACCCCTCTGATTTGATTTGGGAGACTATGAGAGCAGGTGGAGCTGGAGGTCAAAGTGTTAATAAACTTGAAACTGCCGTAAGACTTAAACACAAACCAACTGGAATTACTGTTGAAAACTCAGAAACAAGGTCACAATTAGATAACAAGCAAAAAGCACTCATACTTCTTAAATCTCAGCTCCATGAGATTGAGATTCAAAAAAACAACGAGGAAAGAAAAAAAATTGAAGATTCTAAGAAAAAAATTGAATGGGGATCACAAATTAGAAATTATGTATTACACCCATATAAAATCATAAAGGATGTTAGGACTGGTCAGGAATCAGGGAATACGGAGGCAGTACTTAACGGAGACCTTAATGATTTCTTAAAGTCATTTCTTTTAAAAGGAAGTTAATTAGAATGGAATATCCTCATCTTCATCTTTATTTGACGGCTCACTAAAGTCACTTAATTTATTATCCGAGTTAAGCTTTGATTGAAATTCAAAAGGAGAATCAAAGCTATCAATATCTTCAAATTTTCCAAGGTTAGCGATAAATTTAAGTTTGATTGAATCTAAAGCACCATTTCTATGCTTTGCTACAATAAACTCACCTTGACCTTCAGATGGTGTTTTCATATCATCATCCCATTCAGTAATTCCATAATATTCAGGTCTATATAAGAATGATACAATATCAGCATCTTGTTCAATTGCTCCTGATTCCCTAAGATCAGAAAGTATAGGTCTTTTAGTACCACCTCTAGTCTCAACTGCCCTTGAAAGCTGAGACAAAGCAATAACAGGTATATTTAATTCTTTTGCTAATGCTTTAAGATTTCTAGAAATTGTAGATATTTCCTGTTCTCTATTACCTGCTTTATTAGAAGATCCTAAATTCATTAATTGAAGATAATCTATTACAATCAATTTAATATCATGAGCTGATGCAAGCCTTCTAGCTTTTGCTCTTAGCTCAAATATAGTTAACGCAGCACTATCATCAATGTATAGAGGAGCTGATTCAAGATCTGATACTTTTACATTTAATTGTTGCCACTCATGATCTGCAAGCTTACCAGTCCTTAATTTATCAGACGAGAGGCCAGTTTCGGCAGAGATAAGTCTAGTTATAAGCTGAACTGAAGACATCTCAAGTGAGAAAAATGCTACTGGAATTTTCTTTTGAACAGATATGTTCCTAGCCATTGATAATGCTAATGCTGTTTTACCCATACCTGGCCTAGCTGCGACAATAATTAAATCACTTGGCTGCCAACCTGATGTCAATCTATCTAGTTTTTCAAACCCAGTTGAAATTCCACTAAGAGAGCCTTCTCTGTTTCCTATTTCTTCAATTCTATTTTTTGCCTGGATTACAAGATTCTGAGCAGTTTCAGATGATCCTTTAATATTATTTTGAGCAATATCATATAATTTTGATTCAGCCTCATCTAATAAATCTAATACATCTGTACTTTCATTATATGATTTTTGGATAATTTCATTAGATATTGATATTAATTTTCTTTGAATAAATTTTTGCTGAATAATTCTGGAGTGATACTCAATATGAGCAGAGGAAGAAACTTTTTGAGAAAGGTTGATTAGATAAAAATCCCCTCCAATAATTTCAAAATTTTTATTCTTTTTAAGATCAGCAGAAACAGTTAATAAATCTATTGGCTCGGATTCTCTAAATAGTCTTTGAATTGACTCAAAAATGAGCTGATGAGATTTCTTATAAAAAATATCTGGAGAGAGAATATCTATTACTTCATTGACTCCTTTTTCATCAATTAGCATTGCACCAATAACAGCCTCCTCTAAATCAATAGCCTGTGGAGGTATCTTACCATCTGATAGACTTACTATCTGCTGATTTTCACTTTCATATATTTTTAGAGGATTTCTTTTTTCCATTAAGTAAAAGTATGGAAAAACAATTTTTAAAACCTAAAAACATATTGCGTATTTAGATTAAATCTTTAAACATAAGTTTGTTGATAAGTATAGAATTTTGTTAATAGTTAAATTAGGATTTAAACTTACCAATAGAAGTAAATTTTTTTCTTCTTTTTAAAATCATTTTCTTAGGAGAAAATGAATTAATCTCTTTTAAGGATTTGACAATATTTTCTTTGACAGAGTTATAAGTCATAATGGGATCATAATGTGCACCACCAAGAGGTTCTTTAATAATTTTATCAATTAGCTTGTTCTTTAACATATCCTCAGCAGTTAATTTTAATGAATCAGCAGCTGACTCTTTAAATTCCCAACTTCTCCAAAGAATTGAAGAACAAGACTCAGGTGAAATAACAGAGTACCATGTATTCTCAAGCATCATAACCTTATCACCAACACCAATCCCTAAAGCACCACCAGATGCTCCTTCACCTATTACAATACATATAATTGGAACTTTAATATTCATCATTTCATAAATATTTCTGGCAATGGCCTCACCCTGACCCCTTTCTTCAGCTTCCATACCAGGGTAGGCTCCTGGTGTATCAATTAAAGTAACAATAGGAATATTGAACTTTTCTGCCTTATTCATAAGCCTTAAGGCCTTCCTATATCCTTCAGGATTTGCCATTCCAAAATTTCTATATTGTCTTGTTCTTGTATTGTACCCTTTTTGAGTTCCAATAAACATAATGGTTTGGTCATTTATTTTTCCAAGACCACCAATCATTGCTTTATCATCCTTAACGTTTCTGTCACCATGAAGTTCAAGAAAAGAGCTTCCACAAATATTGTTAATGTAGTCTAACGCATAGGGTCTATTAGGATGCCTAGAAAGTTGAACTCTTTGCCATGCTGAAAGATTATTATAGATATCCTTTTTTGTTTCAACTAATTTTTTTTGTAGGAGATTAAAAGTTTTTGTAACATCAACATCACTCTCGTTTTCAATAGATTTACATTTATCTATTTGGTCTAAAACTTCTTTTACAGGAACTTCGAAATCTAAAAACTCCATAACAAAATTTTTATAAATATAGGTTAATTAAATTATCTATCTAATAGCTCTTTTTAATAATAAAAGTGCAATACTCAAAAAGATAAAAAGTATACCCCAAGATGCTAGAGCTGGAGAAAAATTTGATTTGATCACTAATACACCAAATATCTTATCAAGAAAAACAAACAAGAACCCTAATGAAACACCAATTGCTAAGTTAGATCCAGTACCACCTCTTCTTTTAATTGATGATACTGAAAGAGCAATTATGGTAAGAATAAAACATGAAAATGGGATAGTATATCTTTTATGTCTTACTAATAAGTGAGAGTTAATTAATGGAGAGCCTGCCTTTTTTTCATACCTTATTAGTCTGTTAAGCTCGAAAAAATTAAGTGTTTCTGCAACATAGTTTAATGGTGCAAGATCATCGATATCAAAATTAAGTAATGTATCTTTTCTTGTGACTTTTTGAATTATTTCAGTATTTTCAATTATATCTCTTTTTACATAATTAGATAGACGAAAAATTGAATCATCCCACCTAATTGTTGTAGCCATTATTTTGTGACTAAGTTTGTTCCCATTAAAACTTTCTAAAGTAAAATTTAGTCCTCTTTTTCTTTTTGGATCATAACTACTTACATAAATAAATTCATTATCATTTATCTGCTTAAATAATCTTGAAGTGACTCTTTTGTCCTCTTGCTTTACATATTCTGAAATAAACTCATTGAAACTAGCATTAGATTTTGGTACTATGAACATAACAGAGATTAGTGCAAGAGATACAACAATACCTGCAGAAATAAAATAGGGCCTCATTAATCTTTGAAAAGAGATTCCAGAAGATAAAATAGCAGTTATTTCCGTATTATTAGCAAGTCTTGAAGTGAACCAGATTACAGCAAGGAATAAAAAAATTGGGTAGAGCTGACTCCCAAAATACCATATGAAATCAATATAATAATAAAAAATTTGATCAGCAGGAACTTCATTTTCTCTGAATTTGTCAATTTTTTCAGCAAAATCAACCATTATACCGATCGGAATAAAAAGCCCAAACATTATAAAAAATGTACCTAAATAATTCTTAATAATGTACTTATCTAAAATATTCATCCTCTAAAATTTAAAATTAAATAAAAGAAAAAATAATTGTTAACTATTTAGATAAAAATTATGATAAAAATAAATTAAAGAATTTTGATAGTCATAAGTATAATCCTACATTTACTCAAATATGAATAAAGATTTAAATAATCTTGTTATCCAAATAAGAAGAGATATTCTCAGGATGGTTCATGATGTTAACTCTGGACACCCAGGAGGATCATTGGGATGTGTTGAGTTTTTTGTAACCCTTTATAAAAGAATTTTAAACATTAGTTCAGATAAAATAACAAAAGATATTTTTATCCTTTCAAATGGACATATTTCACCTGTTTATTATAGCATCCTAGCGCGAACTGGTCATTTTGATATTAGTGAACTAAATACATTTAGAAAGATTAATTCAAGGCTTCAAGGTCATCCAACTAACCACGATGGATTACCTGGAGTAAATATATCCTCCGGATCTCTTGGTCAGGGCCTATCAGTTGGTATTGGTATTGCCCTATCAAAAAAATTAAATAATGATGACTCAATAGTTTATGTTTTGACAGGTGATGGTGAACTTCAAGAAGGTCAAAATTGGGAAGCATTTATGTTTGCAGCTGCTAAAAACGTAGATAATATTATTGTCACTGTTGACTATAATGGTCAGCAAATTGATGGATCTACAAAAGATGTTCTTGATATAGGAAATCTTAATTTAAAATTAGAATCATTTGGCTGGGAAGTACTTGAAATAAAAGATGGTAATTCATTAGATGAAATATATGAAGTAATCAGTTATGCTAAAGACAAAGCTTTCAAAGGAAAACCAATTGCTGTTTTAATGAAAACAGTAATGGGTAATGGAGTTGATTTCATGATGCATACACATGATTGGCATGGAAAAGCTCCTAATGATCAACAACTAGAAATAGCACTTAGCCAAAACCCTGAAACAATCGGAGATTATTAATATGAAGAAATATATAAATCAGGGTAGCAAAGATACAAGATCAGGCTTTGGTGAAGGTTTAACAGAACTGGGAAGAATAAATAAAGAGGTAGTCGCTTTGTGTGCTGATTTAACTGGGTCATTAAAAATGGAAGTTTTTGCCAAAGAAAACCCAAATAGGTTTTTTCAGACTGGAATTGCAGAAGCAAATATGATAGGAATAGCAGCTGGTTTAGCGACTGGAGGTAAGATTCCTTTCACTGGTACTTTTGCAAATTTTTCAACAGGTAGAGTATATGATCAAATTAGACAATCTGTAGCATACTCAAATAAAAATGTAAAAATTTGTGCTTCTCATGCAGGAATTACCTTAGGTGAAGATGGTGCAACACACCAAATACTTGAAGATATTGGATTAATGAAAATGTTACCCGGTATGACTGTTATTAATACTTGCGATTTTAATCAAACAAAATTAGCAACAACAGAAATTTCAAATTTTGATGGCCCTGTATATTTGAGGTTTGGAAGACCTAAAGTACCAAACTTTACACCAGTAACAGATGGTTTTAATATTGGAAAAGGCATTTTGCTTAAAGAAGGATCAGATGTGACAATTGTTGCAACAGGTCATTTAGTATGGGAATCACTTGAAGCATCAACTGAGCTAGAAAAAAAGGGTATAAGCTCTGAGGTGATTAATATACACACAATTAAGCCTTTGGATGAAGATATTATACTTAAATCAGTTTCTAAAACCGGTTGTTTAGTATCAGCTGAAGAACATAATATATTCGGTGGACTTGGAGAAAGCATTTCTAGGTTACTTACCACTAAATTTCCATCACCTCAAGAATTTATTGGGACTAGAGATACATTTGGTGAATCGGGGACTCCATCAGATTTAATGAACAAATATGGATTAAACAGTACTTCAATAACTAAATCAGTTCTTGATGTTATAAAAAGAAAAAAATAGTTATGGCTAATAATAATTTAAATTTTAAAATTTGTTTGTTGATTATATTTTTTTCTAGCTCACTCTATAGTCAAGGAAATTTCGGTGTAAATATTGGAATAAATGATGATAATTTTGGTTCAATAGAAAATTTAAAAACTAAAATTGATAACTACGACTTGGATATTAAAAATTCAACTGGTTTTCAATTTGGTGTTTTTACAGAAATAGATTTAATTACATTCTATATAAGACCAGAACTAAATTTAATTTTTTCAAAATCCAAAAATGCATCTGCAATTCAAAACAATGAATCAATTGAAATTGCAGAACATTCATATAAATCAAGTGATCTCCAGCTTCCTATCATTTTTGGATATAAAGTTTTAGGTCCATTAAGTATTTTTGGAGGGCCGTCATTTAAATACAGTCTATCTGAATCTAGTAATTTTAATTTAGATGAAATTAAAGATAAATACTCTGTCAGTCTTTTATTAGGGTCGAGGGTGAAGATTAAATCTATTAGTATTGGTCTTAGATACGAAAGAGGACTCAATGCTAAAGAGGTTCTTATTATTAATGCTAATGGGATAAATTTAAATGATGCTAATGTTGATTTAACAACTAACAAATTATCATTAAACATATCATACGATATTCCATATGGATTGTTTAAAAAAAGGAATTAATTATTTGGATCTAAATAATCTGGCACTCCGTCATTATCAGTATCATCAATAATTGAATCATTGTTCTTATCAATTTCGTCTATAGTTAATATTCCATCACCATCATCATCAGAATCATACATGTTCCATAGTCCATCTCCATCAGTATCATCTCCAAATGGTTTACCATCTCCATCAATATCTTCTAATATTGATCTTATTCCGTCATTATCATGATCTGTATCAGTATGTGACATTAATTTAACACTAAAAATTAATGGAGAGTATTCTGGTAATGTTGTTGTTGAATTTTCATAATACCCTATTCCAGATGGAATAAAAAATATTCCAACTCCAAATGATTTATAACTAATTGTACCATCTTGATTTTCATCATAAAAACCAGTTTTTAGTTTTGATACTCCTTCTCTGAATCCCTCGATTGTGTTTGCCATATCTAACCAAATAGGAAACTTACTTTTATCAAATGTGAATCCATCAATTAGTTTACCTTCATATGCAACAAATACTGAATCTACAATTGAAATATTTTGATTAGATCCTTCTCTCGCAATTATGTAATAAAGATTGTGAGATATACTTTCTCCTTCAGAGTTTTGAACATCTATAGTTTGAATATTAGCTAAATCAAATAAAGATAGTTTTGAAGAGTTGTATTCCATAATTGTGTCAATTTTAATATCAACATTTAACTGGTTATTAAAATCTTCATAATTATATGTATGAGTCTGCATAAAATTTTCAAGCAATTCTTGATCAACTTGAACTTGTTCATTATAATCTCTAATAACAAAAGAATCATCATCATCGTCTTTTTTACATTGAACAACAAAAACAAAAAGGGAAAATATTACAAGTAATTTATTCTTCATAATTTAGTGCGAATATACAACATTAGTTAGTTTTTACTTATTGAAAAAAAAATGAAATGAAAAACTATTCATCAAAAAATTTAATTCTAAATAATTCTGATATTTCCAAAAAAATACAGAGAATAGCTCTTCAAATAATTGAGGACAATTTTGAAGAGTCTGAGGTTAAATTATTTGGTATTTCTGATAACGGTAATACTATTGCCCAAAAAGTTATAAATAACATAGAAAAAAGATCGGATTTAAAAACTGAATTAATTCAAGTCAAAATAGACAAAGGAAATCCAACTGAATCGATAGATTTTGGAGAAGAATTTGATATCGAAGGAAAATCAATTTTAATTATAGATGATGTTTTACAATCAGGAATTACAATGCAATCTGTAATTAGCAAATTGATAAAATATAAACCAAAAAAAATTAAAACTGTAGTTATTGTAAATAGAGATCAAACACTTTTTCCTGTAAAGATTGATTTCTCAGGGATAAGTTTATCAACGTCTGTAGATGAAACTATCAATTTATTAATAGAAAAAAATGGAGAAATAAACTTCTATTTAAGCTAAAGAACCAATTATTAAATTAATGATTTCAGGTAATTTAAGATCATCAGTTTTAATCTTGATTTTTGCCTTTTCATAATAATAATTTCTCTCAAAAAGATGTTTACTAATAAAATCTTTTAATTCATTTTTATCCTTCAAATGTGAAATAAGTGGTCTGTTTATTTTAGCATCTTTTAGCCTTTGAACTAATGTGTCTACAGATGCCTTTAAATAAATTGAAACTGAATTATTATTAATTAAATCAATATTATTTGAATAACAAGGCGTCCCACCTCCTGTTGAAATTATTTTTTTTTCTTTGATTGAAATTAATTGATTAAGATACTCAGATTCAATTTTTCTAAAATAAACTTCATTTTTATGGGTAAAAATTTCAGATATAGATTTTTTTTCATTTTGTTCAATAAATTTATCTAAATCATAAAAATTATAATTAATTGATTTTGACAATGATTTACCAACCACTGTTTTACCCGAACCCATATAACCAATTAGAAAAATTGTGTCCATTATAGATTAACAAATTTATAATAAAAAAGATGATTGTAGAATGAATAATTCAATGTATATTTGACCTCTTTTTTAGACCTGGTAGCTCAGTTGGTAGAGCATCTCCCTTTTAAGGAGAGGGTCCTGGGTTCGAGCCCCAGCCAGGTCACTACCCTAATATTTTAAAGCCTACGTGGTGAAATTGGTATACACGCTACCTTGAGGGGGTAGTGAGCTTAAGCTCGTGCTGGTTCGAGTCCAGTCGTAGGCACTTTTACTTAAAAATGACAAGCATTACCTTTTAAATAAATTTTTAATTTTAGAAAATATACCTTTAGATTGAGTCTTTTCTTTTGATTTTTCTTCTACTACCTCTTCTGGTTTCTCCTCTATTACCTCTTCTACTTTCTCCTCTATTACCTCTTCTACTTTCTCCTCTATTACCTCTTCTACTTTCTCCTCTACTAACTCATCTACTTTATCCTCTATTACTTCTTCTACTTTCTCCTCTACTACCTCTTCTAATTTCTCCTCTATTACTTCTTCTACTTTCTCTTCTATTACCTCTTCTACTTTCTCCGCTACTAACTCTTTTGGATTCTCCTCTATTACTTGTTTTTTAATATTTTCTTGATTAAGATTTTGGGATTCTACTTCTTTCATCATTTTTTCTTCCATTTCTTTTCCTCTTTTATAAACAAAAGTTTTTTCAAGATTTCTATTAAATAATTCAGAATCAAATTCACCATTATCTTTTTTTAACTTTAACCACTTTCCGTTTTCATAAACCTCTATATCAAGGTTATTAATGCTCATTGGACTAAATGTAGCATACCATTGGCTTGGATCTGCACCTTTTGACCTACCTATTTCAGCCATCTTATCCCATAAGAGAGGGTTTACTTTGGATTTGTGTTTATATTTAGCAAATGTCACAAATAGTGAGTTAAGATTTGTAATCAATCTGGCACAGCCAATATACTTTTCAAAATCCTCAGGAGAATTCAGGTCAAACTCTTTTTTTCCATCATTAAATCTTTTAAACGCTGAATACTCCCATTCAGAATTTGTAGAAAACCATAGACCAGGTTTTTTGACCTTCAGCATTTTTTCAGTTTGAGATGTAAGAACTTTGCCCACTTTGAATATTTCAATAAGATGCGAGAGAGATGTGTAATGATAAAGTAAAGTTTTTTCCATATTTCAAAGATATGAATTGATTTATTCATTTTACGTATTTTTGAATTATGAAATCTATATTTGATGGCGTCTCTGAAGAAACAAGTAAATTGGTAATTAAAAGATATAGTACTTCTTTTTACTTTTCGAGTAGTCTTTTATCAAAAAAAATTAGACAAGATATATTTAATATTTATGGTTTTGTCAGGCTTGCAGATGAAATTGTAGACACATTTCACGATTATCCAAAAAAACAGTTATTAGAAGATTTTGAATCTGAACTTTGGAGAAGTATTGACAATAAAATAAGTTTAAATCCTATTTTGAACTCTTTTCAATTTACTGTAAATAAATACTCAATTCCAAAAAATTTAATTATTTCATTTCTTGATAGCATGAAAATGGACCTTGACAAAAAGGAATATAATTCTGTTGAAGAATATAAAAAATATATTTACGGTTCAGCTGATGTTGTCGGGCTAATGTGTTTAAAAGTTTTTGTCAATGGGTCGGATAAATTATACCAAGATTTGAGTGAATATGCTATATCTCTTGGCTCAGCGTTTCAAAAAGTTAATTTTTTAAGAGATTTAAAGGATGATTCCAACATTTTAAAAAGAGTTTACTTTCCAAATATTGATATGGACAGATTTGATGAAAATTCAAAATTGGAGATAATCAAGGAAATAGAACTGGATTTTAAAAATGCTATCGATGGAATTGCAAAACTTCCTAAAAACTCAAAATTTGCAGTTTACATTGCATATAGATACTACAATAAATTGCTAAAAAAATTAAAAAGAACTTCATCTGAAAATATTGTTAAAAATAGAGTTAGGATTCATAATTATCAAAAGTTTGCTGTTATTGCGAGGTCTTACATTAAATATCAACTAAATTTGATACAATGGATATAATAATTTGGATTTTTACTGTAATATTTACATTTTTAATCACAGAGTTTACTGCTTGGTTTAACCATAAGTACATTATGCATGGACCTTTATGGGTTCTTCACAAAGATCATCACAAAAAAGATCATAACTCATGGTTTGAGAGAAATGATCTTTTCTTCTTTTTTTATGCATTTTTAAGTGTTTCATTTGTCATTTTATGGGGTCAAGGCTTTTTGCTTGGCTTACCAATTGCAATTGGAATTGGCCTTTATGGTCTAGCATATTTTATAGTACATGACATTTTTATTCATCAAAGGTTTAAAATCTTTAGAAACATCGATAATAAATATGCAAGGGGTATAAGAAGGGCGCACAAAATTCATCATAAGAATATTAAAAAAGATGGTGGTGAATGTTTTGGAATGCTTATAGTCCCTATGAAATATTTTAAATAGCTATTCTTTTTTCCAATTATAAACAAAATCACAATAAGTGATATCAGAATTTAGATTAATATAGGTATCCTTTATTTTGTCTTGCATCCATCTTTTAACAGCTCTAAGTTGTTTTTCAGTAAGAGCTAATTCTTTTATTTTGACATAATCTTTTGAAAAATCTGCAACATGCTCATCATATCGATTAGTTACTTTCAGAATCTTATACTTTTGCACTGTATTATCCGAATTATCTAATAAAGGCATACTCATCTCGTTATCCCTTAAATCTTTTACTTGAGAATATAAAAGAGGATCCATTTTAGTTAATTCAAATCTTGTATCATTAGTGCTTGGATTAATTATAACACCACCATTTAATCTAGTTTCTCTCTCATCAGAGAACTGAAGAGCAGCATCTGAAAAAGTTATCTCTTCGTTAGCTATTCTCTCTCTTAACTTTTCAATTTTTTCTTTAGCACTTTTTAATTCATCTTGA
>Ga0255766_10003114_pt1 | contig 14543 bp, 9 predicted proteins | sample 071ome_23_FD_179966 | JGI IMG/M metagenome (GOLD analysis project Ga0255766, IMG submission 179966) | Coastal salt marsh microbial communities from the Groves Creek Marsh, Skidaway Island, Georgia - 071403BT metaG (version 2) | ecosystem: Environmental > Aquatic > Marine > Intertidal zone > Salt... | reverse complement strand
TAATTTGGGGTAGTAGTTCAGTTGGTTAGAACGCCGGCCTGTCAAGCCGGAGGTCGCGGGTTCGAGTCCCGTCTATCCCGCAACTTTCAATGAAAAAAATTTTCCAAGTAGGTGCTGGTCTTGTAGGGAAAACAATGGCACTTGATTTATCCAAAAATTTTGAACTTCATCTTGGTGACACCAATATAGATCTGTTAAATAAAATCAAAAATGAAGACCAATCAATACATATACAAAAAATAGATATTCAAGATAAAGAAAATTTTCGCACATGGATAGCTGATGCTGATATCGTGCTTTTGGCTGTACCAGGATTTTTAGGATTTGAAGCTTTACGTTTAATTATAGAGAGTGGAAAAAATGTTGTTGATATATCTTTTTCTCCAGAGAATGTCCTTTCGCTTAACGATTTGGCAATAGAAAATGATGTTTGTGCCGTTGTAGATGCAGGCGTAGCTCCAGGTATACCAAATTTTTTACTTGGATATTGGAATGAAAAAATTAAAGTGAATTCCTTTGATTATATGGTAGGAGGCTTACCAAAAAATCCATTACCTCCATATAATTACAAAGCTCCATTTTCACCCATAGATGTCATTGAAGAATATACTCGACCTGCAAGAATGATGATTAATTCTAAAGTGGAAATAAAACCTGCGCTATCAGATATCGAAGAGCTAAAAATTGATAATGTTGGAATGTTAGAAGCATTCAATACTGATGGTCTACGTTCTTTATTAACCACAATGTCACACATACCAAATATGAAAGAAAAAACCTTAAGATACCCTGGACATGCTTCATTAATGCAATCTATGATTGATAAAAATTTATTTGATGAAGATAATTTTGACCATACTGTTGAAAAATTATTTACTGAATGGAAGCTAGAAAATAATGAGCCAGAATTCACAGTATTAGATATTAATATTTATGGTGCTGAACAAAATATCCATTATCATCTTTATGATGAAATGGATATACTTTCAAAATCTTCTTCAATGGCTCGAACTACTGGCTATACAGCTTCTGCAACTGTAAATATGTTATTAAATAACCTTTGGTCAAAAAAAGGCGTTTCCCCTCCTGAAGTTGTCGGCGCTAATGAGCTCTGTATTAATTTTCTTTTTGATTACTTATTATCAAGAAATGTCAAAATATCACAAATTTGATTTTTTCTGCAAAGTTCATTTTAGTATTGATGTCAAATCTATTTCCATTGTACATTGATAAATGTCTAAAAAATTACTATCATTTTTTTTTTTATTATTTATAATTAACTGCGGAGGTGGTGGAGGCGGTGGAGAAGATTCAGGTCCAGGTCCAAGCAATGATCCGCCTGTTGCTATTTTTTCTGCAAATCCATTAAGTGGTAGCGCACCATTAACTGTAAGCTTTACTTCTTCATCTACAAATACCGCTACGCATGATTGGGACTTTAATGGAGACGGAATATTAGATGCATCTGGACAATTAGTATCTTATACTTATAATGATGCTGGAACTTATACAGTTTCATTAACTGCGACTGGACCAAACGGGCAGGATATTTCAACTCGTTCAAACTATATTATTGTATCAGCTAGCCCTCCCACAGCGTTATTTACAGGAGAACCAACTTCAGGTAAGAAAGATTTAAGGGTAGAGTTTTCAAATTCATCTTTAAGATACAATACCTCGGTATGGGATTTTGGTGATGGCAATACTAGCACTGATGAGAATCCTGTTCACACTTACACTACAGCTGGAAACTTCGATGTGACATTATCAGTTGTTGGTGAGGGTGGTTCGGATACCAATGTTCTGTCAGGGTACATAACTGTTGATGATATACAAACACCTGCAATAGTTTTAAACCCTAAGTATATCGAAACAACTTCAGGGTCCTATGTACCTATAAATGTTAAAGTTCTTGGAGTATCAGGTATGGCTGCTGCGCAAGTTACTTTATTCTATGATAATAGCGTTATGACATATGATAGTGTAACTGCTGGAAATTTTTTAAAAGGTGATTCAGATCCATTGTTAGTCGTCACTAGTAATCCTGGAGATAATAGATTAATAATTTACACCTCTTCCCTTTCAAGTGATTTACCGTCGAATGATGGAGATGGAATTATTGCTACTGTCAACTTTACATTAAATGGTTCAACAGATACTAGTGTTGACTTCGGAAATGATACTTCAAATAATTTAATGTTAGATGTTAATGGTGCAAATATTACTGTAAATGATGTAGTGGGAGCATCTATTTTAATTAATGAGTAGAACAATGAAAAAAATTACATATATATTATTGGCAATTTTAATTTCAACTATCTCTTTTGAGCCGTTAAGTAAAATCTATTATGAACATAAACGTGTTAAAAATGAAAAGTATTTAGCAGAATATTTAAGCGATAAATCCTTCAAAAGAAGCTATGTAAAAAGCCTTCCAAAAAAACTTAGACCTGATTTAAAAAATTATCATGATTTTTTGATGACAAGAGATCCAAATACAAACACTGTTCCTTCCGAAAGAGTTTTAGAGGCAATCAAACTTAGAGATGCCAAATTAAATTCTCGCTCATATTTAAACAGGCAAACTGAAATCAATTGGACAGAAAGAGGACCAAGCAAACAAGCTGGAAGAACTAGAGCCTTAATGCTAGACGGAAATTTTAGCTCTAACAATAAAGTATGGGCTGCTGGAGTAAGTGGTGGACTTTGGTCTATAACAAATATTGATAATGCAAGTTCTGAATGGACAAAGGTTTCTGATTTTTGGGATACATTAAATATTACTAGTGTTGCAACAGATCCAACAGATGCTAACATCATTTATATTGGAACTGGAGAAAAAAGAGGAATGGGCCTAAAAGGATTAGGTGTTTGGAAAACTACAGACGGAGGTTCCACATGGAATCAACTTTCTTCATCAACAGATTTTAAGTGGATTGATACTATAATAGTTAGAGATGAAGGTGGTGTTGGAGCTGTTTATGTTGGAGGTGGAAGATCAGAATCTCAAGGAGAATACACAGGTGTTAATGGATTATATAAATCAATTGATGGTGGCGCTACCTGGAATGAGGTTCTTGGAGAAATAGAAGCGGGTTCACGACACCATGTTACAGATTTAGAATTAGATTCTAATAATAGATTAATTGTTGGTACTAGAACAAATACTTTTGGAGATGGTGGTGGTCAAATCTTTTATAGTGATGATGGTACTGTTTTTTCTCAATACACTATTGGTGCACTAGGTCAATTTGATCGAACTTTTGTTGATGTTTCGCCAAGCGATCCGAATGTTTTGTATGCTATGTTCGAAAATGCAAGTACTGGTTATATTACTTGGCTAGGAAAATCTGAAGATGCAGGACTTACTTGGACTCAAAAATCAATTGGACTTGATGAAAATGGAAATCCATTTGGTGACTACCAAGGCTCAATGGACTATTGGGGATTCTTAGGAGTAGACCCAAACAATACTAATACAATATATGCTGCTGGAGCGCAATCAATACACAAATCTACGGACTCTGGAGAGAGTTGGACTGAAATTTCAGAGTGGCGTGGTACAGGATTCTCTTTGCCTTACGTTCATGCTGATCACCATAACATAGTGTTTATTGATAGTGATAAAATACTTATGTCAAATGACGGTGGCGTGTTTCTGACTACAGATGGTGGAAATACATTTACTATGAAAAATGATAATATGGTCACTACTCAATTTTATTCAACGGCTATTCATCCAACAGATTCTGATTATGTTCTTGGCGGTACCCAAGACAATGGTACATGGAGGCTGAATACTGCTGGTAAGCAAGCTGGTGTTGAAGTTTACGGCGGAGATGGTGGATTTACACATATAGATCAAGTTAACCCTGACTATCAATTTTCTGCTACAACATATGGAAATGTTGTCCGAAGTATCAATGGAGGTCAATCATTTAGCCTTTATTCGAATATAACAAACAGTGATGGAACCGATGCTGGATTTTTTATAAATCCAAGTGTGATTGACGGAGTTAATAAAGCAATGTATTTAACCTTTGATACTGTTAGCATCTTGAGGCAAAAAGATTATACTAAATTATCAGCACATGACTTTATTAATATTAATTTAGGTTCAGGTGCTACAGCTTACAAAGTTTCTCCCTATACGAGCGGTGTCCTTTTTGTAGGTACAGCTAGTGGAAGAATATTTAAAATTACTGATGCTAATACAGATTCTTATACTTATGAGGAAATTAGTCCTAGTGATTCAAACGGATATGTTTCCTCAATTGATATAGGTGTAGATGATAACCAAATTTTATTTACTCAATCCAATTATGGAATTGAATCAGTTTATGAAACAATGTCAGGTGGTGGGAGTAATGCATGGGCAAAAGTTGAAGGTGATTTACCTGATATACCAGTAAGATGGGGACTTTATAATCGTAATAATTTTAATCAAGTTGCACTTGCTACTGAAGTAGGTGTTTGGGTTTCAGATGATATTTCAGAATCTGAACCAGTGTGGTATCCATCAAATGATGGACTTGCTAATGTAAGAGTTGATATGTTAGCAATGAATTCTGATGGTGAAATGTCTGCAGGTACATTTGGAAGAGGTCAGTTTACTTCACCTGGATTTACTTCAACTGCACCTTTAAATGCTGCTTTCTCATTAGATAAGACATCTGGTCAATTCCCGATTGATATTTCATTTATAGATAGGTCTACAGGAAGTCCAACTAGTTGGAGTTGGGATTTTGGTGATGGAGGCTCCAGCAGTGAACAAAATCCTACTCATACATATAATGCTGCAGGATCTTACTCAGTCTCTTTAACAGTGTCAGATGGATCTAATTCGGATACTCTGACAAAAAGTAATTCTATTTTTGTAACATCAGTGCAAGATACTTTATTCAGTGATGGTTTTGAAAATTGTTTTGGACAAAGTTATCCATTAAATGGAAGAAATAATTATGATTGGATCTGGAGAGATGCTAACGGAGATAATGATGGGCCGGGATGTTATCCAGAAAGCTTAAATTCTGGTTTTGATCTTGCATATGATGAAGATAAAAGTTTTGGTTTTGGTAATGCTGCAGCAACTGGAACAGTTTGGGATGACTGGTACATAAGTCCTCATATATGGTTAAGACCAAATGTTGATAACTTGCTAAAATTTTATGCTAATGGATTTAATGCTCAATATCCAGAAAGCTTTGATGTTATGCTTTCTCCTACTGGTGGAAGTAATATCAGTGATTTTACAGTAACTCTTGCAAATGTTGTTGATAGTGAAGCTATTTGGAATGAATACAGTTACAATTTAACTCAATGGGCTGGTCAAAAAGTAAGAATCGCCATTCATCATAAGTCTGAAGCAAAATATTATGAATTTTATGATTTATTTGTAGTAACAGCTGGACAACTCTCAGAGCAGGGAGCACCAGCTACACCTGCTGGAATTCAGATAGAGCCAGCTAAAATTTATGAAGATACAGATGGCGATGGAGCAGTATCAGAAGGTGATACTTGGACTAACAGTGATACAGATGTTGCTATTTATTGGAATCGAAATGGAGAACCAGACTTAGCATCCTACAATGTGTATGCAAGTCAAACAGAAGGATTCACAGCTGATTCTAATTCTCTTTTAGGCCAAGGTACATTGGGAGATATAGATATTAATATTCCTGTTTATGATGCAAATGATGAAACAGTCATTTTAAATGCCAACTACTTCAATGTTAGAACATTTGGTGCTGATTCTTATATTCATGAAAATTTAACTCAAGGTCAAACATGGTATTATAAAGTAGGTGCAGTTGACAATGATGGCAATGAAACTATATCAAGTGAAATTAAATTTATTTTTGATTCCACTGGACCAATAACAGGTACTGTCTCTTTAGATAATACCTATAACGATTACTACATAAGAAGTACCACAGATATATCAATGACTCTTGATGGGTGGTCAGACAATGTTGGAATTGATTATTATCTAGTTGGAATTGGTTCTGCGGGTGATGACTCATCTGCTGATATTTTGAGTTATCAAACTGTTGATCCTAGCGATTTATCTCTTACAGATTTAACGCTAGATGACTATACAACTTATTACTTAAAAGTTAGTGCAGTTGATTTGACAGGAAATACTTCTACTGCAGTTATAACTGAATTTAGAACTTATTCATCTTTACTTGGTGACCTTAACCAAGATTGGGATGTTGACATTGAAGACTTAAATGCTTTTGTAAATGCATGGCCTAATTCTGGAGTGGAACCTACTGTTGATATTGGTCCTGCAATAGGAGCTAGCCCATACTTAACACCATCATTTGACAATATAAATGATATTAAGGATTTAAGTGTATTTTCACGAAATTGGTTATGGACCAAAGCTCAAGGTAGATTTGATTTAGAAAATAATGAATTTATTCCTTTAGAGTTCCAAGCAGAAATTATAGGAAATCAAATTATTATTGAATTACCTGACGGAATTACGGCAGGAAGATTTGAGATTAGCAATAAAGATAATTTATTTAAGTTCACTGCAGATCAGAAGGACGGTTATTTAGTTCTTGAAAATAGTAATGATGAAAATCAATATTATGAATTTGAATTTGGTAACTTATCATCCAATGATAAAAAACTTATAATTAATGTTGATGGAGCTGAACTATCTAATGATATGCATTTAAGTTATCAATTGTATTCAAAAGATGGTTTGACTGGTAATGGTATGGTGGAATTACGTAATCCTGAAGAATTTAAATTATATCAAAACTTCCCTAATCCATTTAATAATCAGACGACCATTAAATATGATATTCCATCATTAATGGTAAATATGGTTAATGTTGAAATTCATATTTACAATACGATTGGTAAGCTTGTTAGAACTATTGACGAAGGTGATAAATCAGCAGGTCAATTTACTACGACTTGGGATGGTAAAAATGATGACGGTGAAAAAGTTAGTAGCGGAGTATACTTCTATCAATTAAGAGCAAAAGTAGATGGTCAAAGTGACTATAATAAGACCATGAAGATGGTTCTTGTAAGATAAATCAATCCTTATACTAACTTCGTTTGATACAAGTCATGCAATGTTATTAATCCGCTGCATTTCCCTTTTGAATCAATAATAGGTAAACATGAAATTTGAGAATCTCTATCTTCCATTATTTTCATAGCATCAAAAATTGAGATTGAAGGCGTTATTGAAATAGGATTAGTGTTTACAAAATGTTTTATAGAATCATTTAAATCATTACCAGAAGCAATAGACTTTCGTAAATCACCTTCTGTCAATATTCCCTTTAATTGATTGCCTTCTAATTGTAAAGCTACGCCTAGTGGTTTCTCTGTCATTTTTGCTGCACAAACACTGATAGAGTCACTATCACTAATTTGAGCAACATCATCGATTGAATGCATTATACTTTCCACTCTTAGCGCCAATTGTTTTCCTAATTCTCCACCTGGATGATTTCTTGCAAAGTCTTCTTTATCAAAACCTCTTTGAACCATCAAAACGGATGCTAGAGCATCACCTATAGCAAGTGCTACTAATGAACTAGTTGTTGGAACAATGCCAAGTGGATCTATTTCTTTTTCCACTGTTGCATTCAAAATGATGTCAGCATTTTTAGCAATGATCGAATCTACATTTCCAACAATTGCTATGATTGGTGATTTAAATTCTTTAAGTATAGGAATTAATCTTACTATCTCTTCGGTATTACCACTTTTAGAAATTAAAATAGTAGGATCTCCAGGATTATAAATTCCTAAGTCTCCATGAATTGCTTCAGCAGCATGCATATAAACACTTTGGGTGCCAGTGCTACATAAAGTTGCAACTATCTTCTGCCCTATTAAGCCTGATTTTCCTAAACCGCAAATAATAAGCTTACCTGGATGGTTAATTATTAATTCTGAAGCCTGTTGAATATCATCGTCAATTCTTTTAGACACTTCTAAAAGTTGAGAAGAAATACTCTCAAGAATTGATTTTGATAATCCATTTATTTCATTTTTTCTCATACAATGGATAATATAAATAGTTTTTATGGAATTGTGATTGATAAATTTGTAGTATTGTCGATGAATGTCTTTATTACAGGAGCCAGTAGTGGTATTGGAGAATATGTTGCTTACGAATATAGTAAAAGAGGTGCAACTATTGCATTATGCGCTAGACGTAAGGAAAAATTAGAGACTATTGCTCAAAAGTGTGAATCTCTAGGTGCAAAAATATACACCTATTCTGTAGATGTAACAGATCAACATTCAACAAAAGAGTCTATTGAAGATTTTTTAAGTAAAGTTCCTACAATTGACTTGGTTTTTGCAAATGCAGGTTTAGGACTACTTGATTTTGTTGAAAAAGGAGATCCTTCAGCAATGAATGATATGATTAATACCAATGTAATTGGCGTAAATAATACTATAGTACCGTTTATACCAAAAATGCTTGAACAATATAGTGGACATATTGCTGTAGTTGGTTCAGTAGCAAGCTATGTTGCTTGGCCTGGTTCAGGTGCATATGCTGGATCAAAATGGGCTGTAAGAGCGTTAACAGGTTCTTTAAGAAATTCTCTACCAAAACAAATAGCTGTTACTTTAATTTGTCCAGGATTTGTAAAGAGTGAAATGACAGATCCTGTTGAATTTAAACCATTCCTGATTGGTACGGAAAAAGCAGCAAAAAAAATAGTTCGTGCATTGGACAAAAAAAGGGGGGTATTTATTTTCCCTTGGCAGTGGAATTTGGTCATTCTGTTTAGAAAACTAATCTACATATTCATGGGAAGAGCATTTCAAAAAAAACACGATAATTTTCGATTAAAAAATCAATCTAACTAATCAGCTTAAAGGCTGCATAAAATAATACTAATCCAGGCAAGAATAGCGCAAAGCCTATTGCCTCTCCAAAAATCAAATAAGAATTTAAAATTGCAATTGGTATAACTGCGTTATTCATCAGTGCTAATTTTTCATTTGAAACTTTTGTTGCTCCTATATTCCATGCTAGAAAACCAAAACCGGTTGAAACCAAACCAAGAAATAATAAAACTAAAAGATTTGTTGTATTCAGCATTTGTGTATTGTCAGAATTTGAAATAAAAAATATGGAAGTAATTAGCACTGCGCCTAAGAACATTTGTGAAAAATTATGAATTATATCCGTTGAATTATTTGTTGAATGCCATTTTTTAAACATCACTTGACCAAAAGCAAAGCATATATTAGCAACTTGAATTAAAAGAAAACCAGTCCAATAATCTATCGGATTAACAATGTTAAATCGCATCATTAGTGATCCAATTAAGACTAAAATGACTGCAATAAACCCTTTTAAAGAAAAAGATCTATTGATTAGTAAGTGTGACGATAAACCTACAAAAATAGGCGTAGTTATTGTGAAAGTTGCAATAAGGTATGCAGGTAAATATTCATAGGACTGAATGTAGAAAACGTACATAAGCCCAAATTGGATGGCACCTATCAATATTAACCTGAGATCGAAACTAAATTTCTTAAAATTGTAAATGGTTAAGGTTGAAAAAAAAATTAGTGCAATTAAGTTTCTTATGAAGCTAATAAGTGCTGAATCAATGCCAGGTAGACCGTATTTTATAATACCAAAAGAAAATGACCAAAGAATAGATACTATAACGAGATATATCACTCAGTCCCTTAAATCATCAATGAGATTTGCAAGCTTATAGTCTTTTTCTGTGATTTCTCCAGCATCATGTGTTGTCAATGATACCGTAACTTTGCAATAACCAATAATAATATCAGGATGATGATTTTCATGTTCAGCTAAATTTGCAATTTCATTTACAAAATCTATTCCATCTAGATATGAATTGAATTCAAAAGTCTTTGAAATTGTTTTATCTTTTTCGTTCCAATGCATACTAGAATGGCCAAATCATTGGGATTATAATTACTGAAATAATCCAAAGAATTATTCCTAAAGGTAATCCAACTTTAATGTAATCAGAATATCTGTATCCCCCAGGACCAAACACCATCAAATTTGTTTGATATCCCACAGGGGTGATAAATGAAGCTGATGCAGCATAACAAACAGCAAATATAAATGGCTTTGGATCAAATCCGAAACTTGCTGCTAGAGATAATGTAATTGGAGTCATAATAATTGCAGTTGCAGCATTTGATGCAATTTCAGTAAGAATCATAGTAATAAAATAAATCAATGCTAATAATAGATACGGAAGTATATCAGCAGGAAATAAATTAACCACGCTTGAAATTGAATCACTTATAATAATATCTAATCCTGTTCTCTGAATGGCAGCTCCCATAGGAAGAAATGCAGCAATCACTATAATAACTTGCCAATGAATTGAGCTATATGCTTCATTAGGAGTAATTACTTTTGAAAGTAATAATGCAATTACACCAAGAATAACACCAACAACAATTGGAACAATATCCAAAATGGCCAAAGTTACTGCTAACAAAATAGATGCTAAGCTAAGCCACCAAAAAGGATGTCCATCAAGTGACCCATCCACTTTGCCTATCACAATGAATCCTTCCTTATTTACTAGCTGATTAATTCTATCCTTTGGGCCATAAACTAATAACGTATCGAAGGGCTTTAAAATAAAATGAGCCAGTTTTCTACGAATGATTTCTCCTTCTCTTCGTATTGCTAATACAAAACTTCCAAAAGATCTTCTAAAATTAGCTTCTTGCAAAGAAAGACCTATCAATTCTGAATTGTCAGTAACTAGACATTCAGCTAATATATTATCCTCCTGCTCTAGTTCATCTTGTGTTAGTTTTTCATCAACTAACATAACCAAATTTTCAATCTCTTTTAGTCTTTGAAAATTATCAAAAGAACCTTTCACAAAGAGTATATCGTCTTCTTGAATAATCAAATTACGAAGATTAGAATTGATGATTTCTCCATTCCTTAATACGTCTAGTACTATTACATCATAGTTTTCATTTATTTTTCTATCTAATAATGTTTTACCCGTAAGAGGTGAATTTTTAGAAACTTTAAATTCTGTTAAATAACCATCTAATCTATAGTCTTCAATACTTGATGATTTAGATACTCTTATTGGCAAAAGCTTGTATCCAATAGTGAAAATATAAAACAAACCAACTACAAATTTTATAATTCCAAACTTAGCAAACTCGAGCATACCTAGCGACACTTGACCGTTTGAAGAATCAACCAAAATCGAATTAACAATTAAATTTGTAGATGTACCAACTAGTGTCAGAGTACCTCCTAAGATAGCTGCATAACTCAATGGAATAAGTACTTTAGATGGACTTATGTTATATTTATCAGCAAGCCTTATAGTTACAGGCATAAAAATCGCTACAATTGCAGTATTATTGACTACTGCAGAAGCTACTCCAATTACAAATAGATAAGCAATCATACCTAAAACTCGAGATTTATCTATCAAAGAATTGATGTTAATTATTAAATATTCAAGTACATGAGATTTTTGTAAAGCATGACTTAAAATAAATAAGCAAGCTATTGTAATAACAGCAGGATTAGAAAATCCTGCAAGACTTTCAGTAGGACTTACTAATCCCAGAATTAGTAACAATCCTAAAACTAATAATGCAGTTACATCTATTGGAAATAATTCTGTAACAAATAATACTAAAGCTACCAAAATTATTGCACCTAGGAATAAAATTTCCATAAGTACCGTGGAAAGGACTCGAACCTTCACATCTTACGATACTGGTTCCTAAGACCAGCGCGTCTACCAATTCCGCCACCACGGCATATTTATCGAAATATAAAGATAAAAAGTAAAAAAAGTTTACTTAATGATTGATAGCCAAATCAAGCTCAGAAATTAAATCTTCCACATCCTCAATGCCAACAGAAAGCCTTAATAGATTTTTTGTAATTCCCAACTTTTCTTTTTCTTTCTTTGGAACAGATGCATGTGTCATGGAGTAAGGACATGAAATTAGAGTCTTTACTCCGCCTAAACTCTCAGCTAAGGTAATAAAGTTTAATTTCTTTGCAAATTTATTAATACTAACAGTACTATCAAGTTCAAAAGAAATGATTCCACCGTAAACTGATTTTCCTTCAGGGTTCTTCTGTTGTTTTTTTGCTATTGCATGTTGCGGATGATTTTTAAGTCCTGGATAAATTACTCTTGAAACTTTTTTATGATTTTTAAGCCAATTTGCAATTATCATCGCATTGCTAAAATGTCTTTCTACTCTCAATGATAAAGTTTTAACAGAACGAAGGAGTAGCCAGGCATCAAAAGGGCTTGGCAAAGCTCCTGCAGTATTTTGAATTAAAGTAATTTTTTCTGCAGAACTCTTATTGTTAACCATTAGTGCCCCACTTAAAATATCTGAATGACCTCCAATATATTTTGTAGTACTGTGCATGACAATATCAGCTCCCAAATTCAGTGGCTTTTGTCCACAAGGACTCATAAAAGTATTATCAACACTTACTAAAATATTTTTAGGCTTACATAGCTTACTTACTGAAGAAATGTCTGCAATTTCAAGCAATGGGTTGCTCGGTGTTTCTAAGTGAATTAATTTAGTATTATCCCTTATTGAATCTTTAACAATCTTCAAATTTGTAGTGTCAATAAAGTCAAAATCAACTCCATTGTCATTTAATACTTTTGTAACAAGTCTAAAGACACCGCCATATACATTTTGTGAAATTAAAACATGATCTCCTGGCTTAAACATTAAAAATATTGCCGACATAGCTGCCATACCAGATGCGAAAGCAAAAGAAAACTTTGCATCTTCTAACATTGCAAAATTTTCTTCTAAGGCATCAATTGTTGGACCCCCAGTTCTCGAATAAACAAATTTCTCAGAACTACTAAAACTTGGCTGTCTAAAAGTGGAGGTTAAATGAAGAGGAGTAACTGCAGCGCCTGTTTCATCAATTCTATTACCTGTATGAATAGATTTTGTTAAGAACTTTGTATTTTTTTTATTCTTAGCCACGAATATATCCTTTCATTAAATACTGATCAATTTTTTTAAATTTTACTTTAACTCTTTCTCCTGATGGAGCAATAAGCTCAACTTTATCATTTCTTCCAAGCTTTAATTCAGATTCATTTGACATATCTTCCTGTCGAGGAATATTTTTAGGGATTTCATTTGAATTACTATTTACTGCTTTATCATGCTGAAGTTGAATATTTTTTTGCAATGGATTTTGTTGAGTTTGAGCTTGATCGCTCACCTGTGCATGAAAAACTCTTTGAATAACAGTACTTCTTAAGCTAATCATTAATTCTTGAAAAAAGTTATATGATTCAGATTTATATTCAATTAATGGATTTTTCTGTCCATAAGCTCTTAACCCTATCCCTTCTCTTAATTGATCCATCCCCAATAAATGATTTCTCCATTTTTCATCAATAGTTTTTAGTACAATAAATTTTTCTACTTTTCTTAACAACTCTGAAGGAATAACATCTTCTTTAAGTTTATAATATTTTAATGCTTTCTCATTTATGTAATCAATTAGCTCATCTAAAGATTGTAAAGATTCAATTTCATTAACATCTACATTGACAAGTAAATTACTATTTAGCTGTTGATTAATACTTTGCCAATCCCAATCTTTTATTTGTTTAAAATCTAACTCTCCAACAATATCAAAAATAAAATCTTCAATAAATTCATTTATAGTATCCTTAATTGATTCAGAGAGAAGTGCCTTATTTCGTAAATCATAAATTATTTCTCTTTGCTGATTTAAAACATCATCATACTCTAACAGATGTTTTCTTATTGCAAAATTTCTTTCTTCAACTTTCTTCTGTGCATTACTAACACCCCTATTTAACATCCCGGCACTTAGCTCTTGATCTTCATCCATAGATAGTCGATCCATGTATGTTGCAAGTCTATCCATATTAAATAATCTCATAAGGTCATCTTCTAATGAAATATAAAATCTTGAAGATCCATTATCACCTTGTCTACCAGATCTACCCATTAATTGTAAATCTATCCTTCTTGACTCATGTCTGGCTGTACCTATAATATGTAATCCCCCTAACTCTTCAACGCCAGGTCCTAACTTAATATCTGTTCCTCTGCCTGCCATATTGGTAGCAATAGTAATTGATTTTTTTAGACCAGCTTGAGCAACAATTTGTGCTTCGCTTTGATGTTGTTTTGCATTTAAAACATTGTGTGGAATTCCTTTTTGTTTTAACATTTTTGAAAGTAGCTCAGATACCTCAACAGAAACTGTTCCAATTAATACTGGTTGGCCTTTTGAGTAATATTCACTCACTTCTTTTATTACTGCCTTGTATTTTGCTTGCATTGATTTATAAATGACATCATTAAAATCATTTCTCTTAATAGGTCTATGAGTTGGGATTATAGTAACTCCAAGATTATAAATTTTTTCAAATTCGGCAGCTTCTGTATCAGCGGTACCTGTCATTCCGGATAATTTATCGTACATTCTAAAATAATTTTGAATCGTGATTGATGCTAAAGTTTGTGTT